>Ga0208328_1000037_pt1 | contig 97915 bp, 89 predicted proteins | sample DeeseametaMP2633_FD_184170 | JGI IMG/M metagenome (GOLD analysis project Ga0208328, IMG submission 184170) | Marine microbial communities from the Deep Atlantic Ocean - MP2633 (SPAdes) | ecosystem: Environmental > Aquatic > Marine > Unclassified | place: Northeast of Antigua and Barbuda, North...
AGACCGCGTCTCGAACCTGACGCTGGCGTGCCAGTCTTGCAACCAGGAGAAAGGCAGCCAACCAGTCGAGGAGTTCCTCAAAGACCGGCCTGCCCTGCTGCAAAGCATCAAGGCCCAAGCCAAGAAATCTCTGCGGGATGCAGCCGCGGTCAATGCCACCAGGAATGCTCTCTGGAGCACCCTGAACGCCATCGGCCTGCCGGTGACTGGTGCTACGGGCGGGCTGACAAAGTTCAACCGGTCCACGCAGGGTATCCCCAAGGAACACTGCCTGGATGCCGCCTGCGTCGGCCCCATCCAGCGTCTGAGCGGCTGGGATCAGCCAGTGCTTCATATCTCGGCCATGGGGCGCGGCAGCCACAAGAGAACCCGCCTCGACAAATTCGGGTTTCCTTGCGGTTACTACATGCGTGAGAAATCCATCCATGGATTCCAGACGGGAGACATCGTCAAGGCGATCGTCCCCAAAGGCAAGAAAGCCGGCAACCACACCGGCCGTGTCGCGATCCGGAAAACCGGATTCTTCAACATCACGACCAGCACCGGCGTCGTTCAGGGGATCTCCCACAAACATTGCCGGATCATCCAGAGAAACGATGGCTACGGCTATCACATCGTCAACCCGAACAGGAAAGGTGGCGTCCCTTCCCCGGACTGAAGTCCGGGGTTTCGGACGCCTGTATTTTTGATGAACCGCGAGCCAGCCTCGCGGCACGGGGCCTTAGCTCAGCTGGGAGAGCGCCTGATTTGCATTCAGGAGGTCACGAGTTCGATCCTCGTAGGCTCCACCAATCATCTAACCATGGGTACCGGCCCCGCGGCCATTGCTAGACCGGTTCCTCCTACCATCCGCGGTTCTCCATCTGAACACTCGGAAAAACAAAGGCGATTGGAAACACCTCGGCAGGGCGCAGGTTCGCCACGGAGGCCGATCGCCATCGACAACACATGTCGTGGAAATACCCACGCACGCGGGCGTAGCTCAGGGGGAGAGCGCCACCTTGCCAAGGTGGAAGCCGTGAGTTCGATCCTCACCGTCCGCTCCAGTTCATGATGAAGGATCAGTGCAATGTCCCGCTGGACGCTCTTTCTGGACGATGAAAGGTTTCCGGCGCGAGGCTGCGAGGATGCCATCATTTGCCGCACCTCGCAGGAAGCGATTTCCGAGATCGTTGCACGCGGATGTCCGATCCAAATGCTGCTCGATCATGACCTTGGAGAAGGCGACGACGCGTCTTCGGTGTTCTACCCCGCGTTCGAGAACCTGGTGCTTGATGGAATCATCAAGATCCCGCCGGACTTCATATTTTCGGTTCACTCCATGAACCCGGTTGGGAGTGCGAACCTCCGAGCGAAGATCGAAAGACTGCTAAGGGAATTCAGATAGATGGGAAGCGAACGTCTTTGAGGTTTTGTTCTTAATGCCAAATCCTCAGAAGACGTATCGCACCCATCATGCGTCCGTGTAGCTCAGCTGGATAGAGTGTCGGATTCCGAATCCGAAGGTCGCAGGTTCGACTCCTGCCACGGACACCAAGACAAAAGGCAAACCAATGGCCCTTCACATCGCCCGGATCCTTGAAGACGACGATAGCGGCGTAGTTCTAGCTGAGCCGACAAGCAGCGGGTTCATTGATGGCTATGCCGTCGCAGATCGCCTACTCGAAGGCGTTCCCATCGAAATTTATCGACAAAATGACGGCGAGTTGGCGGTCCGGATCTCCGAAGATCCCGAGCTTCTAAAGCAGATGCACGTCAACGTGAAAACTGTCTGCCAAACAGTTCTCGAGTGGGTCTCCAGCGGCGCATTCGACGTCCTGAGTAGCGACAAAAATCTTGCAGATGATGATGTCATTATCTACGACGACACCATATCTCTTCAGAACCAGGCGTTCAGCGCCAGCCCTCGCTTCACTTTGAGGGCATAAGGGAATAATGGAAGTGTGGCCGAGTGGTTTAAGGCTCCGCTCTTGAAAAGCGGCGTGGGGGAGACTCCACCGTGGGTTCGAATCCCACCGCTTCCGCCATTCCCCAGAACCACGAGCGCTTTATGCTCGAACGAAACAGATTCTAATGCGGATGTAACTCAGTTGGTAGAGTACCAGGTTTCCACCCTGGAAGCGCGAGTTCGAGTCTCGTCGTCCGCTCCATAACTTTTAGCGAGATCCGAAACAAGTCAACATCTGACGAGTTGCACGAACAAACACACTTCAGTGAGGTGGCCGAGCGGTCGAAGGCACTGCCTTGGAAAGGCAGCGAAGGGGCATCCCCTCTTCCACGGGTTCGAATCCCGTTCTCACTGCCAAATTTTGAACCACAGCACGGACAGGTGGCAGAGTGGTTTAATGCGCCGGTTTCGAAAGCCGGATCGGGCGATCTGTCCGACAGGGGTTCGAATCCCCTCCTGTCCGCCAAGAATTTTGTCATGACTGTTGATCGCATTGCTTTCGCGTTCCAGCCAAGATACCAAATATCGAATATGCCTCTGTAGCTTAGCGGTAGAGCGAGCCGCTCATAACGGTCAGGTCCCTGGTTCGAATCCAGGCGGAGGCACCAAAATCGACCGTGCTTATGCCCCACGGTCGCTAAACATAAGGCATGGGGAAACCTGTGTGGGTCCACGCACCGCCCGTTCCCGAGGCGAAGCCATAAGGGCGAATTTCGGAAAGCCGCGCAGTGGGCGGCACCACAGTTTTGCCCTCGTAGCTCAGATGGTAGAGCAGTCGCCTCGTAAGCGACAGGCCGCCTGTTCGATTCAGGTCGGGGGCACCAGTGCGGAAGTGGCGGAATGGTAGACGTCGAGGGCTTAAACCCCTTTGCTTTCGTAGCGTGCGGGTTCGAGTCCCGTCTTCCGTACCACCTTCCACCTTACTAGTTATCGATCCCATTTCCTTGGTTGACCGAACCATTCAGGAAAACCACATGATCGATCTTAAGGCTCTGCCTTTCTCCGACCACCCATGGACGGAAGCTACAGCGCTTATTCTCGTCCTGGCAGTATCCGCCCTCTTCGCTAACTTCGTGGTCAAGAGGATGCTCCTCGCAGGCGTCGATCACCTAGTTAAGAATACCAGCTTCGGACGCGACCAAGAACTCCGGAAACACGGGGTCATTCCCCGGATCGCGAACATCATGCCAGCACTGGTGATTTCCTTCGGTGTGCGGCTTGCCCCTGGAATTCCCGCCACTCTGGCTTCCATCATTCAGAATGTCTCGAACGCCTTCGTTATCCTGACCGTCGCCATGGCGATCGGCGGGATCCTTGCCATCACGGACACGATCTACCATCGGCGTCCCGCAGGCCGAGAGCAATCGATCAAAGGCTACATCCAGATCGTGAAGCTCGGGATCTATGCCGTTGCGGCTGTCCTGATCATCGCAACGCTCACGGACAAATCTCCCGTCATCCTCCTGTCTGGTCTGGGTGCTATGGCCGCGGTCCTTATCCTTGTGTTCCAGGACACCCTGCTTTCCCTCGTCGCCGGCATTCAGATCAACTCCACCGACATGGTACGTGTCGGCGACTGGATCGAGATGCCCGAGCTCAATGCAGACGGAAGCGTCATCGAGATCGCCCTCCATACGGTCAAGGTCCGCAACTGGGACAAGACCATCACCACCATCCCGATCCGCAAGTTCGTCACCGGATCCTTCAAGAACTGGCGTGGAATGACAGAGAGCGGGGTACGACGGATCAAAAGATCCATTACGCTCGATCAGAACACCATCTCCTTCCTCGATGCCTCCGACATCGAGCGCCTCGGGCACGTTCATCTTCTGAAGGACTATCTCGCCTCCAAGGTAGACGAGCTCGCTACCTGGAATGCAAACCTTCGGGATGCCGGAGAGAATGCTTCGAACACGAGACGTCTCACGAACATAGGAACCTTTCGGGCCTACATGATCCGCTACCTTCGCCAGCACCCGATGGTCGACACAGGAAACACCCTGCTCGTTCGTCAACTCGAGCCCGGGCCGAACGGCATTCCGATCGAGATCTACTGCTTCAGTCGCACGACAGTCTGGGCTGACTATGAAGACCTCCAGTCCGACATTTTCGACCACGTCTTGTCGATCCTGCCGGAATTCAATCTTACCACCCGCCAAGATCTCGGCGGGCGGGACATTCGCGAGCTTCGTAGCATCACGGCCGCCACCTCAGCGGCTTAGGACAACTGGCAGGGCCCGATTGTAGGGCCCTGCTCGACCCGAGACCACAAGGGGCCATAGCTCAGCCGGGAGAGCGTTCGCATGGCATGCGAAAGGTCGGGAGTTCGATCCTCCCTGGCTCCACCAAAACACCCTCCGCCTGATGCGACATTGCGCCGCACCCTCTCTGGACCTAACTCCAGATCAGGAGGAGGAAAGTTGATGTCGTACGCAATCGGGTTTGTTTCTGGAGCAATCATCGCCGCCCCCTTCGTCGCGCTGGTCTTGATGATAGGACCGCGCCTCCGAAAACGGTCGACTCCAGAACTCTAGAGCACCACTGGAGCGTCTCCTGCTCCACACACCAGGCCGGTGTAGCTCAGTGATAGAGCGAGGCATTTGTAACGCCTTGGCCGGGGTTTAATTCCCCGCTCCGGCTCCAATAAATCAAGGGTCAAACTGCTTCGAGCATTGTGCGGGACCATTCCCGCGCCGCCATCGAACGACCCTTTCCGACACACAAAGATCGAACCCCCCAGGTGCGCCAGCGCACTCAGTTCGAACGCAAAGGAAAGCACATTGAAGCCCGTCCTCACAAAAAGCGACCAGCTCGGAGATCACTACGAACATCCCGCCTTCGGATGCATCACGCTCTCCCAGCCCCTCGGCGCCCGAAGCACTGCATTCATGTCTGCCTCCCTCGAATCCGAAATTGTCGAGTTCGAGGTCAAGACCGCGGACATGACCCGCTTCGCAAGCTCCGAACGGATGATCCCCGGTAGGGCCATAGTCCGCGCATACATGACGCGCCAACAGCTCTCAGATCTGGTATCGTCTCACAGAATGGGCGCATCCACACCCTGCACCTTGACGTGGACGAGGCAAGACGGTCGTCTTCCTGCACTCGAGCTCGACCCTATCCAAGATACATTCACGGCCGAGCTCGAAGCAGAGATGAAAGAACTGACAGATAAGGTCGGGGAGATCGTCTCTACGGTCGAAGCAGAGCTCACCGCAGCCAAGGTCGCCAAATCGCGCCAAGCTGCGATCCTCGCTCCCATCATCGCAATCCAGACCTCACTGAAATCATCGCTTCCCCGCCTTAACTCCGAACTCGCGCGATCTCTCGCGACCACGATCGACCAGGCCCGATCCCTCATCCAGCAGCATGCTTCCGAAACTTTGGGTTCCGAGAAAGATTGCCCTGTCTCCATTCCCTAGCAGGGAAAGAAAGACAGAATGAAAGACGATACATCGGACCTCGCCACTATCCGTTCGGGCATCCCTCTCTCCCGTCAGGTCAAGTACTGGGGCGCAGCTACGGCTCTGTTCCTCGCCTTCCTGTGGAGCATGGGAGACATCCTCCTCCCGTTTCTTCTCGGGGGAGCGATCGCCTACTTCCTGGATCCGATAGCGGACCGCATTGAACGCGCGGGGGCCTCCCGGGCTCTCGCCACCGCGATTATCGCCACTACCGGGGGCGTGTTCCTGGCGTCGTCCTTCCTCGTAGTCGTACCTCTACTGATCGCGCAGGCCACTTCCCTCCTTGAGATAGCTCCAAGGCTCGCCGCCAGTGCCCAGGCAAGCCTCTATGAGCAGCTGCCTTCGGTCCTGGAAGGCCCAGGGCCTGCGCGGGATGTTGTCATCACTGTCGCACAGACGATCAAAGACAAAGGCGTCGCTCTCCTAAATACGGCGCTCGCATCCGTTGGCTCTGTCTTTGCCGTCGTCATGATGATGGTCATCACTCCGGTCGTGTCGGTCTATATGCTGCTCGACTGGGACCGGATGATCAAACGCGTCGACGAGCTCCTACCTCGAGAGCACGCACCGGTCATCCGTCAGATCGCCTCCGAGATCGACCAGAAGCTCGCGTCCTTCGTCCGCGGACAAGGGACAGTCTGCTTCATCCTCGGGGTGTTCTATGCAATCGCATTAATGGCCACCGGCCTTCAGTTCGGTCTGGTTGTCGGGCTTTCCGCCGGCATCCTGACCTTTATCCCCTATGTGGGAGCGATCGTCGGTGGAGCGCTGGCCATCGGCCTCGCCCTCTTCCAGTTCTGGGGGGATTGGACCTGCATCCTGACCGTTGCGGCCATCTTCATAGGTGGACAGCTCATGGAAGCAAACGTCCTGACACCCAAGCTCGTAGGGGACTCGGTAGGACTGCATCCAGTCTGGCTGATGTTTGCCATCGTCATTTTCGGAAGCCTCTTCGGCTTCGCAGGAATGCTCATCGCAGTCCCCCTCGCAGCCGCCCTCGGCGTCGTCGCCAGGTTCGGGATTCAGAAATACGTCTCAAGTCCCCTCTACCAGGGCGAATAGATCCAACATCCCTGAGGATCCGTTCTTGGGCTCTGCCGTTCTTGCATGAAACGGCAGAGCCCAAGACGCCCCTACAGAGGAATACCGCATGCCAAAGGCAGCCCCCGACGACCACAGCCTCCTTGACGCAATGGAGATGATCCACGATCTCGCACTCTCCGGCGTCCTCGAGGCGGAGGATCCTTCGATGGAAGAACAAGCCGCACAGCAGAAGAACGCTGTGAACATCTTCGGTGACCTCATCACCAATCACCACGAAGAGATCGAAGACGACTTCCAACGCAAAGGCGGAACTTCCTCCATCGTCGACCACAATGGCAAGTATCCGGAAGCCGACCTCGGCGTGATCCGAGACCTCTGCGAGAACGCCGGCTTCTCCGACATCGCAATCTGCCTGGAACTGGCAGCGCAGCAGCTCGATGATCGCGTCGAAACCTCCAGTGACGACCACCTGAACGGCGGGTCCGATGGGACGCCGCACGGCATGGACCTCGACACTGCCTTCGACATGGTCTGCGCCTACTTCGCCACTCATGGCAAAGACCTACTCGAAGAGAAGATCTTGATGCTCACTACCGAGGTCTATTGACACCACGCTGGACCGCGAGTTTTCAGGAGAGGACTTCCTACGCATCTACGCGTTGTGGTTCGCACTCTTCTCCGATAGACGCAGTGACAAAACTGGGCCCACTAAGAAATCGATGCTTTTCGATTTTCAGGGTGGACCCATATCCATATTACCGGTATCCACCGGCAATGCGCTCCGTTAGCTCAGCTGGATAGAGCAGTAGCCTTCTAAGCTTCTGGTCGGGGGTTCGAATCCTCCACGGGGCGCCACCTTATTTCTTTCTTTCGCGCGAGGAGAGAGAATAAAACACCTTCGCGCAGATGGCTCCGTAACTCAGCAGGATAGAGTGCGAAATTCCTAATTTCGAAGCCGCTGGTTCGAATCCAGCCGGGGCCACCAAAGAATTTCAGGAAAGAATCAAGAGGAGCGTTCTGCTCCAAGCTTTCAGAAGATGATGCGACAAATTCTGTCTCGCGTCAACGAAAAGGGTCAAGCTTCATGATCACAAAATTGACGGTCCCCACCACGCGCTCGGACGGCAAAAGGGTCGACACCTGGACCTTCGATATGCCCGACGGAAATCGCTCCACCGTCACGGTGAACATGATTACAGGCCAGCAAGGCATCTCCTTCAATGCAGCATGCACTGATGGCCTCCTCAAGGGGCTCTCTATCGCATCCCCCGAGATCAATCACCTGAAGGACCTCGTCGTCGAGGCCGCGAACGCGATAGCCTCGGACTACCTCGCTGCCGACTGGCACGAAGCCCTTGTCATCAAGGCAAAATCTAGCGAACTTCGGCCGCATCAAAGATCGAGCTTCGGTATGGAATTGCATTGGAGCTCTGCCTTCGCCGATCGCGCTACACCGCCGACCAACGAGGGCGAAGTTCGCATCCTGCAGGAGGGATTGGTTCGTTCCGTTCGACAACGCGGTCACACTGACAACCTACAGGACGACCCAAAGGAGAGCCTCGCAACCCGGGCCAATAGGATCCGGAGCCGCGATACCAGTGTTTCCGTAATGGACGCGACTCCCGAGGTTGTGGATGGGCTGAAGGACTTGCGCGACACCTATCGCCTCTTCGTCGATAAGTTCCTCGCGCGGATGTCTCCTGACGCCCTCGATCGTGAAGGAATACCGTCGCCAGAGGATCTCGTTTTCATCATGACGGAAGCGGAAAAGGCGTGGAAATCCGGCGAACGCGTCGATGAGATCAGATCAGACGAAATTCTGATTTAACCCTTTCCTCTACTGGATAAGGATTCCATATATCTTGAACGGACAGGTGGCCGAGCGGTCGAAGGCGCACGCCTGGAAAGTGTGTAAACGGGAAACCGTTTCGAGGGTTCGAATCCCTCTCTGTCTGCCATATCCCTGATCCCTTTGTCTCCGCCAAACTTGCGACGATAGCCGCTCAGATCAGATCGGAATAAGACATCATGCTTGCGTTTGCCTCTAACAACCCTTGGATCGAAGAAGAAGCGCCTCAAGTTCTGCGGGCTATCGCGACAATCTCCGCGACGAGAGCTCGAGCAGATGCGCTCGGTCGCGCCTTTCCCAATCTGAGATCCAGGATCGAGACCCTTGCCACGGATCTCGACTACATCGAAGCAGCCTTCCGCAACGACGTTCGATCCTACCGGTCGAACCGCGCGCTCACCGCAGTGCACCTCCCTGCCCTGACCGAGTTTCTAGAACTCATCGAAGCTGCAAGCGAGATCCCAGGCGAACATCAGCAAGAAGCCGTCCTGCTCGAACAGTCGATCGATCAGGTCTCCGTGGTGAAAAACCGGATCAAGCAGTCCAAGCTTGACGCCGGGCGCCTGCCCTTAACCGCGGCCGTGGACAAATCACCTGACTCCGCGGAGCCCTCCCCCTCGAGGGCTACCAAGTTCCTGTCCACCCCGAGTGCCCTGGCCAAGAGAGCTGTCTCTGAGATTGGGAAGGGGTATGACCAACTCGCCGATGGGATTCAGCGCCGCGGATCGGGCGCCGCAGAATATGTAGGATCTACGCTCGAAGGGCTCGTGGACTCCGGACGAGACCTAACGACGCGGCCCATCGCGACACAACTGTCCGCACTCTCTTCGGCGGCAAGGACAGCCATGGGATCTGCGTCCCTGAACGGCATTGTGCTGGCGATCATCTTTCCTCCAGCGATCCCCCTCGCACTTGGCGTCGGCATCCTGGAAGGCACAGAAACATACACCGACGAGCTCGCACATCAGCGAGAGAAACAAAGCGCGGAAGCACAGGACCGAAAGCTAGTACGCGACGAGCGCACGCAGGCAGCGCTGCGCAAGATTCAAGGCAAGTCTCCGATTGTATCCGTCCATAGCCCTCATCTCCACGTCACGATCGACACGGACAAGAACCTATCCACCGGCACAGTTCTCTCCGGTCGACACATCGGCAAGAAGCTTGAGAGCGTTCCCACCTCGGAGATCCAAGCCATGCAGAAACATGCGCCAGACGAAGAAACGCGAAAGATCCTCGAAGCATGGCTTCGGCGAATCTAGTGTTCGCCACCTGACATAAGGTTCCCTGTTTTCCTTTGGCTCGCGCTCGGCTGCACGAGCACAAGTTGATCGGCAGCGATGCGGACAAAGTAATCTTTCGCAGCAGCCGCACCGATGTCGGTTTCGCATGAGCCAAGCTCGGAAGCCGCATCCACACAATCCGATTTTCCTTCTGAAAGCAGTAGAGACATATCGACGTAGATTTAGGCATACATCACAAACTACACCCCTGAAAACCCATCAAGGGGCTCATGGGCGTTCTGTGGCCGCTCTGGTGATGTTCTACTGATCGAGTGCTGCGCCAACGAATGAAAAAACAATGAAACCGACGAAGAGACCTAAGAAGCTTAGCCAACCATTCTTCCCCGCAAGGCCTAAAAAGAAGATGCCTGCTGCGACTAGAAGTCCGACACTCGCAAAAATACCTGATCCTACAGTCATTAATTTTCTCCCTGAAATCCATTCAAGGCACTCGTGCATACCTTGTTCGCGTTAATGTACCCTACCCTTTTGGGTTGGTTGCTCAAGCCACCGATGGACATCTGTCCCTTTGAGCTTGCCGCAAGTCTTGCACCAGCACACCCACTCCCCTCGCGGCCAGTCTGGCTTGTCGTAAAGCATGTGAACCTACATTCTCCAAGTGGTCTGCCGTCTGACGTCATGATCTCCTGCGTCCGCCCGCTGGACAAGGTTTTTCCGTCGCGAGCGGTCCCTGCGGTCGCACAAGCGCCTGGAATTGGACGGATCGGGTCATGACCCGCAGTGTCCTTGCCTCGCAGCGTCGTTTTTCAGCGCGGCGGACAGAACTGTCGAGCCGCTTTCGTGGAGTTTGGGCCCGGATCGCGGTCACGCGCATGACGGTGGCGCACGCAGGCGGCGGATCGCGGCGAGGATGGCGCGGACCATCGGACCGGTCACCGCGACCTCGGCCAGCTGGAAGGTGATGGCGCGGGCGTGGCGCACGACGCGTGCCCCGATCTTGATCAGTTTGAGTTGCAGGCTGGTGAGCGACCAGTCGGCCATGGCCTCGGGCAGCTCAATGCAGCGCAGGAAGGTGGCCAGATTGTAGGCCAGCGCATGCAGTTGCATCCGCACCTCGTTGTCGCGGAACTCTCGGAACGACAGCCGCGTCCAGCGAAAGGCATGCTTGCCCTCCTTTATGTGTTGCTTGGCGGTGCCGCGCCGGTTGTAGAACCGCACGACCCAGTCCGGCTCCATCGGCAAGTTGGTGACTATGAAGCCGACACACGGGAACAACTCGCCCGGATGCCATTCGATCTTGGCGATCACGCGGCGCTGCTTGTCCCAGGAGGCCGCCTGATACTCGAAGTCCTAGAAGAACCGTTTCACCCTGGTGAGCGAAGGCCGCCCGACTGGTCGGGTCAGCCGGTGTACGATCTTCTCGCGCAAGACGTTGTTGGCGGGCAGCCAGATGGCGTAGAAAAACCGGGCTTCTTCAAGACGATCATACAGCACCGGGATCGCATAGGCGGCATCGGCTCGGAAGAACCGCAAGATGTCACGCTCGGCATACCGGGCGATGACAGGATCGAGGACGCCTCGCCAGCCATCAGCGCTGTGGACGTTGCCGTTGCGCAGGGCGCAGCGTTCCAGCATGCCGAACTGGTTGAACAGGAAGTTGGGGTGATAGCAGGTGCAGTCGAAATGCCCGTTCCAGGCCGCACCTTCCTGATCGCCATGGGTGGGGCTGACCGAGCTGTCCATGTCCAGAACGATGTACTCTAGCCCGTTACGGTCATGAAACCGGTCGATCCGTTGGCCATTCAGATCGGCCAGCGCCGCCCGGTTCTTGGCCAGGGCCAGCGTCTCGGTCTCGAACCGCCCCATCTGCGAGGCCAAGGCCGCCTGCGCATCGACGGCACGGCCACCCACGACCTGGCGCATGACCGGATCAAGAGCGAGACGGTCGGCATCGTTGACATCCTCTTACCCTGCCAGACGCCCGAACACCGATAGCCGGAACAGCCCGTCAAGACGATGGATCGTGTTCTTGCCGCGCCGAGTGTCGCGCAATGCTATTGCCGCCAGATCGGATAGCCCGAGCGCGTCATCAAGCTCGCGCATCACCAGCAGGCCGCCGTCCGAACTGATCTGCGCACCCTGGAACTCCAACCGCACACGTTGGTCCAACTCGACCCGATCGGCCCGCTGCGAGCTCGCACCCATTGGGCGTTCCATGAAACGCGCCCCTCGAAGCCGTCAACACCATGATTTATATCAGAAATACCATGGCCAACACAGCGAAATCAGAGCTTTACTTGGGGAATGCGGGTACACTTCAAAACATTGGTTGTCTCCTGAAGGGTGTGCCACCACAATGCAGAAATGCCGTTGTGGGAACTGGTGGAACGAGATGTTTATTTTTGATTTAGGCAAAAAAATTGTTGCAGTATTTCTTTATGCCGCAGGATTTATCGGAGCGATGACAACAGCTTTTGGAGTGGCTCAAGCTGTATTCTCGGACAACCTTTTGGATATTGTCGTCATAGATGGGAGTCCATGCAATCCCAGCAAGGAGATCTTAAGTCGCTGGGAAAAGAGTTTATCATCGAATGTCAGCGAATTTGTATATTTGGATATCGACATTCACGAAACGGTCGACGCATGCGAGAGCGTTCCCATAGGGGAATATCCGTTCATGACTAAAGAAGAAAATTCGCACCTCACTTACAGAATTCCATTCGAACAACCACTTGCAGCAAACTATATGACGAGATTAGAGTTACCCGTCAGCGCGGCCTCCGCGGCGCTATTGGCAGATGGGTTTGTGGACTTTTACAATGAAGGTACTCTGAAAGGTGATGGAGTGTTCTTTGTTGACTTGATCGCCGACCCACATAGCGGCCCTCTTTACCGGCTGGTGCCAGCACCTTTCTCCGTCGCGACGAATCGAATGCTAAAGTGTTCAGCGTCATACCACAAAGAGAACGGATTTTTTTCGCGGGCAAGAGCGTACGTTGCGAACTGCGTCATATCTTAACTCATGGAATTGACATCGCTGCCCTTTAGCGGCCATTCGAAAAACTTGTACCATCTTCCAGATAGGGCTCAGAGCGGTCACCTGACCGCTTCTCTCAAGGATGTTCGACCGCTGTCCGATACCCCGCTTCCATCGGGTATCTTATTAGTTGGCGAACACTAGAGAGGTCACCACCGCGCAGGCAACGAAGGTCCTGCGCGATGCGAGAGGGCTTTCCGCCCTGTCAGATGGATGGTTTCTTCATCTCCGGAAGCTTCCACCCCTTTCCGCTTGCCACCTGCAGGGCGGCCCACGCCGTTGCCAGATCTCTCTGGGCCCCGGCAAACGAAAGCTCAGACGAGCCCAGAGCCTGCTCCGCATCGATCACATCGAGCGTAGAGCTCCCACCCACGGAATAAGATTCCTTGGTTAGCCGCATCGCCTCGCTCCGAGCGGTCAGGATTGTATTCGACGAGACCTGCGATTTTTGAGCGTAGGTAAAGGTCTCCCCTGCCAAGCCGTAGTCCTGAACCGCCTTGAGAACTGCCATCTTCCAGGCAAGATGAGCCTGCTCCAGGCCCTCTTCCGCCTGCTTCACATTCGACCGAAGAGCACCGCGGTTTAGTACAGGAACGCTCAGCGAAGGACCGAAGCTCCACCCCGATACGCCCTCAGTTGCCGAGAGCGATCCAGAAAGCGACAGCGAGGGATAGAGCTGAGCCTTGGCAACCCCAACCGCAGCGGCCGCAGCTTCGACACCAAACTCCGCAGACTGCACGGAAGGAATGTTCCTCAGGAAGTCCGCCGGCACTTCGATGCCAGCACTATCACCCGGCACTGGAATGCCCGCGGAATCCTTCAATAAGGCCTCGACCTCGTCGGTGGAAGTCGCAAGCAGCGATGCCAGCGTATGGAGAATAGACCGACGCGCCTGTTGCACGTCCCTCAGGGAAGCCTTCGCCTCCTCCAGCGAAACCCGGGTCTGGACAACATCAAGGCTCGTTGCCGCCCCCATCTCCATCTTGTTCTCGATCAGACCGAACGTCGTCGTGCTCCTCGAGACGATACCTTCAGAGATTTCCTCGGCCTCACGAAGATACGCGGCCTCGAGATAGGCATTCACGACGCTCGATACCACGGCCATCTGAGCTGACCCCGCCTCAACCTCGGCCGAGGAAAGGGATGCTTCTGCCTGATTGAGCGCCGAAAGCGTCCCACCACCAAAGTTCAGAGTGAGGCCTGACGAGAACGAACTTCCACGAACGTCCGTCGTCTCAATGTCCTCACCGCCGGAGCGCGAGATTGAGGTCCCTGCGTTCCCGCTCAGGATCGAGTTGATCCCCTGGGCAGACAAGGCGGCCTTGGCTTGCCGGATCCTCGACTCCGCGCTCTGCAAATCCAGGTTCTGCGCGAGGCTCTTCTCGACAAGCCCATCAAGTGTCTTGTCGTCAAATTCCTGCCACCAACGCACACCGGACACGTCCCCGATCTCCGCGTCGGATGCTGAAAGAATCTGAGCGTCCGGCACAAGTGAAGGCACCTCGACACCGACGATGCTTGCGCAGGACGACAGGAGCATAGGCACCCCCGCCAAGAACAGTGAAACCCGTTTCATTCGTCTTCCTTGCTTTGAAGGTCCGAACACGGCTCACTTGCCTGCTTCAGACCGTTATCTTCCCAGGAAGGAAGTTGGCCCCACACGGAATTTCCCAAATTGTTTGACTGATCCCGAAGTTTCTTTCGCGAAAATCATCGCGATGTCTTCCGCGGAAGACTTTCAGGGCGACCTACTTTCTTGTAAAAAGGAGGCTGTATGTCTGAAGCGTTGATTTCCGAAGATCTCCTAAGGGAGAATTGGCCAGAGGCTCTCGCGCCAGAGAATGCGATAATCGGACTTTCAGTTCACATCACTGAGGCCGCGCGGAAGCTATCCTCGGAAATTCTGAGGTCCCACGACCTGTCCCCTGCCGAGTTTGAAGTCCTCTTCATCCTTCGCGCCAACCAGCGGCAAAGCCCGAGCCTTCTCCCGAAGGATGTACATGAAGCAATGTTCATGACGACTGGCGGCATCAGCAAAGTCCTCAGGCGTCTGGAGGAGCGAGGCCTTATCGAGAGGCCGAGCTCGTCAGGAGATGCGCGGCAAAGACCGATCGCATTGACCTCCCGCGGAACGGCCGTCGCAGAAAATGCTTTCGGAGAAATCGGCGCGGCGTATCGCGCGGCAGTCGGGAAGGCCATCACCTCAGACGAAGATAAACAGAGAGCGTTGTCATGGATGATGACGCTGAAGCACGCTCTCTGACGGAACAAAGATGCCTCCGCGCCAAAATGGACGCGGAGGTCTTCAAATTACTTATCTCGGCCGCCAAACGACCTGGAGAACTCGCCCTTCGAAAGGGATCCGTTGCCGTCCATGTCGAACTTCTCGAAGACGCGATCTCCGAACTCACGTGGCTCCTCGCCGGCTCTCTCCGGGCCCCGTTCCAGGCCGTCTTTCTCAGGTCTGCGCTCGCGGGCTTTCTCGAAGAACCCTTTCAGTTCGACCTTGGAGACCTCTCCGTTCCGATCCGTATCCACGCGAGCAAAGAAGGCTTCTGGATCGCCGTGCCGACCGCCTGAGCGATCCCCTCGATCATCGCCGCGATGCGTTTCCATTTCATCGCGAGAGATATAGCCGTCACCATTTGCATCAGCCCGGTCGAAGCGCTCAGCAGCTCGTTCCATCACCTCTGCTCGCGAAATACCTTTTAGGTCGCCCTCATGAACTTCCTCGGCGATAGCGCCGCTGGCAATCGAAACAAACGTCGCCGCAGCTGCGACAATTTTGACAACATTCTTCATTTTTCTGAAAACATCCTTTCAAATAGCAATATGCCACGCATCACAAATAGTGACGCCTGCTCCCTACTACGCAGATCGCCACGCGGCCCGTCGTGCGTAGATTGAAAATCTATTGCAGGGGTGATCTTTCTGTCCTCCCGTCAGCAAGAAATTTGGGGATCGGTGTTATTCTGATTCACATCCTGATCTGATCTGGCTAGAAGGTCGTCTATGACGAACCTTCTCATAAAACACCCATCGAACGCGATCTGGTCCAAACTCAAAGACGCACCAAAAGGCGCGCGCCGCATTCGATTTCATGAGAATAAGGTTCGTCTCGATCTCTTCTTTGAAAGGATCGAACCAGGAGCCATCGACTCTTCTCCGATACACCTGGAAATGACCTCAAGTTCCCAAGGCGGGAAGGAAAACTTTCCATCCTTCGGGAACCTGATCTCATTGCCTATCGGAACCCAGGGGAAAACCTCTTAAGCTAGAACCCAGAACTTCATCTCCGCCAGCTCTACGCCGCCCGATCCCTCCTTCTTTGAATGAGAAGGAGGCTCTCGGGTCGGCCATCGCAGAAGAAAAGAAAAAAAGAGGGTTTTAAGCCCCACAACGACATCTTCGCGACGCAGGCCGAGTTTCGGGAATCTCCGCTCCCCCAACTCCTCACTGTCAATCAGGAGAAACAAATGCGCTCTCTTCGCACGCTCATGCTGGCAACGTCAGCATTGGTGATCCTGTCTTCGGCACTCCCTGCCCAGGCAAACCTCAGCGACCCCACGGTCGCATACAGCCAGCGGTTCCAAAACCAAGGCAAACAGGAAATCCTCCAAAGCCTGGTGCAAGAATACCAGGCCAATCCGCAGTCCTTCGAAGCTGCCGTCGAATACCTCTCGCTGAACCACCCCGAAATCCTCGAGGCCTATCTCGCCCAAACCGGGCAAGCATCCCGCGTGCAACGCGTGTCCGCGTCCCAAGCTGCGCCCGGCGCGTCCGCCGGGGGCGGAAGCACTGGCCTGCTCATCGGTCTCAGTGCGCTCGGCGCAGGAGCTGCAATCATGGCCGGCTCGCAAGGTGGCGGCGGCGGCGGCGGTGGCGGTGGTGGTGGTCAAGACGACGACTCCGACAACTGGGATGTCTCGGAACCCGACATCGATGTCCCAGATGACGAGGAAGACGTCGTCGGTGGCGACAGCGACGACGACGTGATTGCCGATGACGATCGGGATGATGGGCTTCCGGACCACATCGAAGCACCGATTGTGGGCGACGCCGAGTCCTTCCGAACTCAAGAATACCAGGCGAACTACGCACTCGAGACCATCGGTGCAGCGGCACGCTACGCTCAAGGCGCCCAAGGTCAGGGTGTGAAGGTTGCCGTTCTCGACACAGGGATCGACACTGCCAACACCGAGTTCGCCGGAAAGATCGACCTGGCCAATAGCTACAGCTACATCGGCGACTCTGGCGACTACTCCGATACGGGCGGCCATGGCACCCACGTCGCCGGCCTGATCGCTGCTGCGAAGAATGACACCGGCACCCACGGCGTCGCCTTCGGTGCAGATCTCGTCATCTTTAAGGGGATCCCCGCAGCGTCCGGTGAAACCACCTCCGTGTCCAATGTCTGGGCCGATGCCATCTATCGCTCTGTCGACGCAGGCGCGAGCATCATGAACAACAGCTGGAACTTCGTTGATGCCTACGGGGATACGGTTCCTATCACGCTCGCGAACGATCGCTCCGAGCTGATCGGACTCATCGGCGCCGACACGGTCTACGCTCTCAATCATGCCGTCGAAAACGACATGCTCATCGTTTCGGCGGCCGGCAACAGCGGCATGTCCGAGGTCGGCCTCAACGCCGGCATCCCCGTGTACATGGAGGAGTACGAAGACTACTTCATCGCAGCAGTCGCCACGAATACGCAAAACGAAATCGCGAGCTACTCGAACCGTTGTGGCCTTGCCCAGGACTTCTGCCTCGCAGCACCGGGCTCTCTGATCGTCTCGACCCGCGATGGTGGCGGGGTCGTCCACATGAGTGGGACTTCGATGGCTGCGCCCATCATCTCCGGCGCAGCGGCAGTTCTGGAAAGCCAGAACCCCGAGCTCACCGCACCGGAGATCCAGCAGATCCTCTTCGACACGGCAACCGACCTCGGGGCACCCGGAACGGACGAGATCTACGGCCGCGGCCTGCTGAACCTCGCCAATGCCCAGGCACCGCAGGGTGATCTGGTCGTATACAAGGGGTCCAACATCGACGCGCCGAAGGCGCTCCTCGCCAAAACCGGGATCGTCGCAAGTTCAGCTCTCGGATCTGCACTGGCTTCCGCCCTTCAGGACACGAACCTGATGGTCGGCGACCGCTACGACCGCGGGTATCACATGGGCGCCAGCGCACTGGTTTCCACGGCCCAGGCGACCGCAAAGATCCCGACGATCTCGATGCAACGAGCTCTGTCGGACTCCGTTCAGCTGACCTCGTCGGGCTCGGGCATGAAGGTTTCCTTCGCAGGGGACAACTCCTCTTACTCACTGAGCAAGGGGAACCTCTCGAAAAATGGCCTGACTGAAGCACTCTCGCCGACCGCCTTCGTCGACAGTGATTTCGGCGCTGAATACGCCTTCAGCCTGGGAGGCGGTCTCACCGCAGTCGCCGCGCTTTCCGGGGCGAACGGAGACGCCGAAAACTCGGCACAGTCCATCGGGCTGATCGCCGATCTTTCCGGTGCGAGCTTCGAAGCCCGTGTGGGGTCGGTCAACGAGTACGGAACCGTTCTCGGCAGTCAGTTCTTCGGAGCCGCAGGCGGCAACGGGACCTCGAACACCTCCTATGTCGAACTGAAGGCGTCCTTCGACACCTCGGACTACGGATATGTCACCATCTCCGGAACCCGCAGCTCGACCAACTTCTCGCAAAGCGGCATGATCACCGGCGGCGAAAACCTTATGGGGTCCTCGGCCAAGATCGCCTACTCGCGGAAGAACTTCCTCGGTGGACGCGGCACGCTGACCACCTCCGTGTCGTCGCCGCTCCAGATCACTTCGGGCCAGATCGAGATCGACATCCCGAGTGCACGCGTAGCCTCCGAAGGCAACACCAAGAGCACCGCGGTGACCCGGCAGAAGGCCAGCCTCGACATCGACTCCTCGGAGCGCCCTGTCGACTTCGGTCTCTCCTACGAAACCCAGATCAACGACCTGGGCACTGGCATCGTGGCAAACGCTGGATATCGCCTGAATGGTGTCAGCGACGAACCCTTCTTCGGGATCAGCCTGACCCACCGGTTCTGACCTATCGGTCAGATTCAGTGTAAAATCATCAAGACGAGGCCTGCCAGGAGCTCCCTGGCAGGCCTTTTTGCTGTCACTGACCAATCTGGGTATTTGCTCGAGTTGCTCAGTTTCGAGCCAGGGCCAATCTACCTTGAATAATCCCGGTAGAACAAATTCAACCGATCATCCTTTGATCTTTTGGCCTATTTTTCTTTCTTTCAGAGTAGCGGGCATTGGCAGAAGGCTCAATCTCCCACTCACAGATTTCAATAAGGAAAATGGTTGAAGCCAATGTCTGACAACATCAAGCCTTTTTATGGCGCAGCAGAATGGAATTCCCTCGGCCGCATGGCTCCACCCCCCGATCGGGATGAACGCCTCGCCAGAACTGGCGATTGGCGCGACTCCAAAGGTATCAGCGGCGAGCGGGCCTTCCAGCGCGCCAAAGATGGCCAGATGGGGCAATACGACAAGGCAGAGGCATCCAATCGCCCCGGTATCTACTCCGACAACAACGAATTCAGCTTCTACGACCGCCCATATCACGCTCGCGAGTTTGTAGGACAGAAGGACCAAACACTAGGAAACCCTTATGCCACCTCGAAGATGGATGACCATACTTCTGGCCTGAGTCAGTTTCAGCACTTTCAGGATATCATCTCAGAGCCTGGCGTAAAAAGATTGAACCTCGTCAAGGCCGCTGTACGTCTAGATAGAAAACTTGTCAAAGAAGCTCGAGATGTTGGCCACAAGGACTTCGCAAACGCTATTATCGCCGACACCGAGCCACAAGCTCGTGTCATTCACGCATTGCGAATGGCGGCCAGAAATCAATTCCCCCTTCCTTCCCGCGCGCAGATGAACGGCCCCGACGTTGTCACAAGTGTCAAAGACGGCAGGAAAACACGGGAAGCCACTGCGAAAGAAATGATCGCCCTCAACAAAGACATCGAGGGCAAAACGAACCAGGCCATCTTCCCCAAGGCCGACAAGGACGTCGACTGGGACAAGCTCCAGAGCGATTTCACTGAGCTTGCGGCCGTCAAGCATTCCAGGTCGCACACTGTAACTCTCGCCGATGGTTCCACAAAGAGCTTTGGCGGCGTGTATGGCATCATCGCCGGAAAGGGCAAAGAGGGACAGGCGCTCAATGCAATCTCTCGAGTTCCCGCTCACTCGATCGTCGCGCCAAGCAAAGCCCTGTTCTCTGCGGTAGGAGGACAAAAAAACCAAGCTCGCATCGAGAAACGATTCCGCGACAATGCCCAGCACAAAAACGCCAATCGCGAACTGATCGACAGTGCAGACACGATGATCGTCTATTTGGACGGCAGCCCCAAAGGCCGGACATGGCAAGATGCAGGATATGCAGCGACCCAAGGGAAACTTGGAAAAGTCTTCGATGAAAACGGAACGGAGATGAACCCTAAGGAAGCGCGCAAGATACTTCTTTCTGCTTACGTATCTGACGCCGAGCGGAGACGCGCTGAGATCCTAAACGGCTTTGATACTAAGATCGATAGTCGTGAAGGGTACCATGCGCTCTCCTTCATTCACAGCGAGAAGGAAGGCGACCTCCCGAAGAAAGACTACGACGCACTTGCCAGGACAGGAATGAGCATCAGTGATGTCGCGGACGCTGTCACTACCGAAGAAGGTAGGTCCGAAATCTCCGCTCAAGGCGTGTCAGCGAAAGCAATCCGACTATTCCGCGACGAGGATGCACTCGCAGGGGCATATGAAGCACAGGAGAGCGTTCGCAGGCAAATGGCACGCGCTGGTGTCAACGTCGTCTGGCAAAACGACTTCCCAGAAGGAACACCAAACCCTCCCAAGGTTGCTTACATCAAAGGTTCGCTCGACGAACTGAGAGACTCGAAAGCCACCGTCGGACTCATTGGAGACTACATCCCTGACCGGGAAGAGAACGAAACGGAGCGCAATATCATTGCGTCCCGATCTGCACCCGTAATCTCAGAGCTCGGGAAACAAGACGTTCAACGCGTAATGATGGAAGGCCATCTTCCTGTCCGAGAAGTCGCCCAGAAAGGTGACATTGTCTGGTTCAACAGCGGACACTCCATCACTACATCTCCTGAACAAAGAGCCGAGAGGGAGGAGATGCACAACCGCGGCGTCATAACCATTTCCCTTTACCCACCCGAAGGGATCACTGTGTACAATCCCGTGCTCCGCGGACAACATCTCATTCCCTCTTCCGGAAACGATCATACCTCTGCAGTCACGGCACGAGCAATGGGCGGTTCCGTGAAAGAACTCCTTGTCACAAACATGAACGCAAAGATTCAGACATCTGTCGCACGGGAAGCTGTTTCCGAGTTTTCCAAAGCTGATCGCCGCGCAATCTTTGCTGACTATTCCGATCTCAAACAAATCGAGAACGCATCGGGGAATGTAGCGATGACTTCTCATCGCGGAAAGAAGGCCTTCGAGCAAGCAGGTTTTGGAGACGATCGCGCTCAGAGACTCTCCAGGAACTTTGACGGCGCTCGTCCGGGAATTTCCACCGGACCAAACGCTAAAAAGGCAGTTCAGAACCTGGCCTCGAAAGCAAACGATCGAGAGTTCGACGCTGTGTATCAGGAGCAGGCCCCAAAGGCCCGCGCTGACGCTGAGATGTTCTAAGAACACTTTATTCTCCGGGAGCGGTCATCGCTCCCGGGCACCAGTTTATTCTATAGAGAATTATTACGAAGGCATTGACCCCATGAGCTACGCTGAATTTCCAGAAGTCCTTCTCGGCGCCGAACTTTACGTTTCGGCCATCGAGCACGGCGTCCCCCACCTACTCAAACACGGCGGAGAATTTGCTCCGAAGGAAGATCTTGCGGCACTGGGGAGCGCTTTCCGAAACTCTGCCAAGCAACTGATCGACATGAACGCCGTCAACATGACTCGCGATCGAAAGTGGCAGGTCGATAGAGAAGCCATTTCTGAGATCTCGGAACAGGACGCAAAAGCTTTCGCACCCTACTATGAAACGGTCGTACGCGCCCACGGACCAGTGATGTCTCTCCTCGAGAACTCTGGTAAGCAAGACTACATTGACGAATTTAACAGTGTCCACAGTCTGGTGGATCTCGAGATTCCGCCAGAGACCAACACTATTCTGACCGATGAGAGCAAAGAAAACATCATCGGCGCCGCCATCACACTTCTTGATGCCGTCGATAAGGATCCCGCTAATGCGGTGTTCGTTAAAGGTCTTGCAATGGATGACCTGCCGACCCTACGATCCTCCATCAAGGCAGCCAACTACCTTATGCCCGAAGATGCCCCAGAGGATCGCACAGCCCCAATCGGAGCACAGAGTCTTCGTGGTACTGTGGAGCATCAAGATGCAATCGTCGAGCAAGCAATCGCGATCGCTTCGAATATTGATCTCCCTGACAGCATCCAACAGGGCGATCGGCCAGCAATGGCAGCCGCGATGCTCAAGGCCTCCATTCAGAACTCGACTACCCACGAAGTCACCGTCGATCAAGGCTACGATCCGGTTGCTCCAAATCCATTCAACTCCGACCTCATGGAGCAAGACGGAGGCACAATTCTCAACCTTCTTCAGAAGGGGCACGTCCTGTCTGCAGAGGCTCAGATCGACCCTCAGGAGCCAGAGAATGTTCTCGTATCAAAGGATTCAATCCTCTCTCTGATTCCTGCTCTGCAGGAATATCGAGATAACAACATCCACGAGGTTCTCCAGAGGAGTGATTTCCGCGCACCTGGTCTATCCGCCGATAGCGGAAAAGCCATTGCAAGATCCGCGAACTCCCTGGTCTCTATCGTCAACTATCGGCCAGAAAAGGACTACGAAAACGTCTCCTCCGATGAAGGCGCAAAATCGACGGAATCCGGATTTGACGTTGAATCTGACGAGGATGAAAACGACGAAGATGCAAACTATTCGTCCGGTTCAAGCTCAGTTGGCTCCAGCCGTCCGATCTCCGATCGCAATCAAGCGAACAAGGACGTCCTTTTCCAAATGGAGGAGGATGAAAAATGGGCTCTCAGAGAAAAACGTGCAAAGCTTCTTGCGGAGCAAGTCGATGCCTTCCTTCCCGAAGAGAAGGAAAAGGTCTCCATTCCAATGGAGGTCTTCAACGCATGGGAAAGTGCGTCCATCAATCTGACTTACAAGGGCGTTGACCAAACACTGAGCAGAATTGCAAATCGCGACATCAGCGACATGACCCAAGGTGTCGACCGTGGCGCTCACGCGACCTACCAGGAAGCAATGAAGGGTGGCAGCTCACGTCCCTCCGTAAACCTCATCTCTGATGACTTTGCCCAGTCTATTCGGCGCCATCAAGAAATCGGCTCCAACAACCGTGTCATCAAGATCGAGCCCGGAAAAGGCATTCTCGAGGGCACAAACTATCGCTCCCCAGACCCTTCGGTTGCTCATAAGACCGTGGCGTCGTTCGTTCGAGAAGGCAAAATGAAGAACGGCGAGCCAGATGTGAAATTCCGCGCGGCACTTCGTGAGATGAGCCAACGGACAGTCGTCGCGGCGAGCGAAGCTGAAGCCGTCGCCTGGAAGATTGCCGCGCAAAAGGAAGTCGCTCTAGACGATGAAGAGAAAGCACTTCGCAAGGAAGTCATGGAAGAGAAGAAGGGGAAAAACTTCATCGACTTCGCCTCTGACGACGTGAAGAAGTTCACTGATATCGTTTCTGCGTCCGGCAGCAAGGAACTTAGTCGGGTATCCATCACCAAAAGTGGATCGGTTCGCATCACCCACCCAGATGGCCCGGCAATCACCGGAAAAATGAATGAGGTCCCCCAGGAGATCGCCTCATCCAAAGATGGCTCGAGAACCTTCGGAGGGATGATTGATCACAACCGCATGCGTGCCGCGAACGACGCCTCTATTGGCGGCAAAGGCATCACCATGGTCCTCGTGGGAGAGACTCCCAAGGGCTTCATCTCGAAGATCAATAATGTTCAAACCAAGGAACGCGCTGATCGGCCGATTGATCGCCACCCTGACATGGCTCTCTCGTAAGAGATCGCACCCACAGCAATTGACGACCGCCCTTGATCTCTCAGGGGCGGTTTCGCGTTTTGGGCCCTATTTCCTTCTCGAAACAGCAAACCAGGCCCTCAAATGATTTCTACATACCTCGCCATCGCAGCCGTTTTCTTCGGAATTCTCGGGTACTTGAACAAGAACGACGATCGTCTCAAGTACATTCTGTTCGCTCAGGCAGCCGTGCTTTCGGCGCACTACTATCTAGAGGGCTCCATGACAGCGGCAATCATTACCCTTGCGATTGCCCCGCTAAACCTCCTCTCCGCATTCAAGCCGACAAAGGGCTACTACCCTCTCTTCGCTCTCACTCTTCTTGGCGCTGGCATGCTTGGCTATGAGTCCGCTCGAGACGTCTTCCCCATCGCTGCAGTCTGCATCTCTCTCTATGCCCTTTATAACCTTGAGGGGGTCAAGATGCGGTCGATCCTCATGCTCTGCTCCATGATGTGGATCATTCACGACGTGGCCTACGATCTGCAGATCATCCTGTTCATGGATCTCATGATCCTGATCCTGAACATCTTCGGAACCATTCGACTTGTCCGGGATGATAAGTCTGGATCCGCTCCCGCAACGGCCCTGGAGACCCGCGGCCTTGAACTTCAAAAAGAGGCTTCGGTTTAAGTCCTTTTGGCCAATATCTTGACCGAACAGGAGCCAGCCATGAAGCACGAGAACATCCAAGACGTCGAAGTCAGCCATGAAGTCTATCAAGGCCTCGACTGGAGGGGGACGTCCAAGCAACGCCAGATGAAGGCCCTCTCGGACACGACGAACTCCACCTACCTAATCGAGGAAGGTGCCGGAAATCTTTGGTGTGTGCGTCACGGCTTTCCTGAGGCTCCTGGCAGGCCGAATGTCCTGATTGGCCAGTATGCTGATCAGGACGTCGCAAAGGTCGCAGCCGAACGCCACGACTTCCGCTACTGGCGATCGAGCTCTGATCGCGCAGGCGTAAAATGCGTCTTCCTTGGTTCCAAAGGAGTCGTCGCAGATTTCGTTGCAGCCCTTCCGGAACACGACAGGGAAGAGGCCACCGACCTCCTCGTGTCTGAATACACCCTTGCGGATGGGCGCCCGTTCAGCTCGGCCGCCAGCTTTTTCCAGGCGACAAAGACTGGCCTCAAGCAAGAGCGCAACGGGAACCTCACGATCACCCTTTCTGTCGAAAAGGGAGTGACCCCGCTATGGCTCATGGAGGCTTCTCTCTCGACGAGCCTTACGCTTGGCGCAGTAGAGAGCGGAAGCGATCAAAATGATGATTGGGTAGAGCGCGGGAAGACCGCAATTCGACGCGCGGCAGTCCTTCCTGCGGACAACAGCTTCCAAGGCTGGATCCTTCAGCGGTACGATCGCTGGGGGCTTGTGAAGACCGCTATGGCTCAGACGACCGAACATGTCGAAGCGGCAGTTGCAGAAACCCTTCGGCGCATCATCGGATGCCCAACCCGTCGGGAGCTGGCAGGTAACCGGGATGCGATCATGAAGATCGAGCGTCTCGACCGGGAATTTTACCTCGATCTCTCTCGAGGATTTTCTCCGATCGACGGGTGAAATCGGATTTCCGATTTCTGACATCGAACCGAAATCCTCTCCAGAAAGCTGGAGGGAAACTCTATGAACAAGTTCAAATGCGGCCTGCTTGTAGCCGCAGCGCTCAGTGCCAGCAGCGCCTTTGCCCAACAAGAGCCAAACTATCTTCCGGCCAATGGCCAGGAGCTGGCGGACCTGATCCGCGACTGCACGACATCGGACTGCATGTCCTACGTCTCAGGTGTAATCAACGGAATCAATACATACGCCTACCTTACGGAAATCCCGACACCCTTCTGCGCTGAACCGACTATCTCCTCCGAAGTCATCCGTTCGGCCATTGTCGGCGTTGTTCAGGATACCCCTCGCCTTGGCAGGGCCACTCCCCCGGCCGCTATCCTCACTGCCTTCTCGCGGAACTGGCCGTGTTCGACGTCCTCGGCTGAGGCGGTGTCCAACAATATCGACTCCGTCGATCAGGCCGAAGACCTCATCACCTACAGCGATCTGGACAAGGTCAACATGGAGGCGCTTCTCGACTTCGTCTCCAAGCAGACGTCCGTGCTCGAGCTCGGGAACAAAGACGCCCCACTTGAGAAGACGCTCCACGTCTTTGATGACCCGAACTGTGAGTACTGCAACGTCCTGACCGACGAGCTCGAAGTTCTCGAAGACAACGACTGGCGCATCCTTATCTATCCGATCGCCACTGTGTCAGAAGCCTCGAAGGGATACGCCGCGGTTCAGTATGCAGTTCGCCAGAGCGAGACGGGAGCACCTCTTGCGCTCTACATGAACGCTGATGACGGGGTGAACGATATCTCAAAGGCGATGCAAGTCGCGCAGGACGCGGGCATGAACCCGAGTGAGATCCTGCAAGCGGTGGCATCCACCAACCCCTATGCCGCCATCGAAGAGAACACTGAAACATTCAAAGCTCTGGGTGCGACGACGGAACCGAGTTGGATCCTGGGAGACCGGATTTCAGGGATTGTCGACGCCGCAGAAATCATGCGCCTTCAAACCACGATGACGCCCAAGGTAGAGGCACTCCCGGAAGATGACATTGCCTCCCAGGATGTGCGACCTGGCCTGGTGGGGGCTGAGTAGCCATGCAAATCAACGTATCCACCGATCTACTGTCGTCGCTTGTTGCCAACGCCAACAGCATCCTGAAGAAGAACCATACCATCCGTATCGTCGCCGAAGCGGAAGTCCCAGGGGAAGTCGGGCAGATCACGGTGACTTCCTTCGAAGACACCACAGTGTCCGCATGGAGAGGGGAAGGAGAAGTCCTTCAGGCCGGCAGTATCGCTGTCAGGGGAGATGGTCTCGAACGGTTTCTCAAGCTCTCGTCCAAAGCTGACAAGGTCGTGCAACTCGAGACCTTCGATGTCGACAACCGGTCCTCCATGCGTGTCATCACCAATCGCGGCGCGCACGAGTTTGATGGCTATCCTGAACAGGTCTTCGAGGCGATCGATCCAGGTCGGGTCAATATTGGGCTCGGCGATCTGACCGATCTTGCGAATGCAATCAAGATTGCTCGCACATCAACCCTTCCGGAAACAGAAGCGGCCGGGGCACGGATCGCGCTCTCCGGCGTTCACATCAGACCGCTCGAAGGCAACTTCCATGTCGTTGGAACGGACGGAAAGCGCCTTTCGTGGTGCTCCATCCGCTCCAACGCGATGGCTGAGGCTGACATTCCAGATGAGGGCATCACCATCCCGGCAAAGATGGCCTCGGTTGTGACCGCGATCATCTCCGGAGAGCCTGCAGCTATTCGAGTAGTCGACAACACGCTGATCGTTGAAAACGGGGGTGGCTCGATGAGCTTCCCGCTCATCGATGCTGCCTATCCGGACTACGCACGACTCCTACAGGTCAAGACCGAACACACCTTTGCCATTCCGACGCAGGACTTTCTCACATCGCTTGACCGCTCCTCCGCCTCAATCGGCCAGGAAGAGCGCTTCGTAGCAGCGACGCTTCTGCGCGACTCTGAAGGAGTTCATCTGTCGTCCTTCACCAGCAAGGAAAGCTCGAGCGAGATGCTATCCGCAGAAGCCGGTGAGGAATGCGACATCTCCTTCAATGTGGCCTTCATGAAAAGAGCTGCGTCGAATATTGACGCCAAGACAGTCAATGTGAGTTTCACTGACGTGAGTAAACCCGTCCTTCTTTCCAGCGAGGACAGGCCAGATCTTCTCATGCTGGTGATGCCCTGCAAGAGCAACCAAAGCCGCTAGGCAGCATTTCCAAGAAACAGACATCGCGTGGGTCCCTGTAGCGAGACCCACGCGATTTCCGTTTCAGCAAACAGGGAAAAATTTCCATGAGCGATATGTTCGATCCAGATATCATCAACGGCGCCTTCGGCATGACCCCCAAGAAGAAAGATTTCCTTGCGGGGCTCAACGAGAAGCAGCGAAAGGCTGCTGAGACCACCGATGGACCGCTCGTCATCATGGCGGGCGCCGGCACAGGGAAGACCACCGTTCTCACGAACCGCATCTGCCACATCGTCGACAAGCGCCTGGCACAACCGTCCGAGATTCTTGCGGTAACCTTCACTCGCAAAGCCGCCGGCGAAATGAAGCACCGCCTTTCCGCGATGCTCGGAGATCATCGCGGCCGCCAGATCCGAGTGGGCAACTTCCACTCGATCTGTTCCGAAATCCTGCGTCGGCACTCCACGCTGATCGATCTCCCCAAGCACTTCACCGTTCTGGACGAAGATGGTCAGCGTGAAGTCATCGCTTCGGCCGCTCTCGAACGCGGCTACATCCAGAACAAGAAAGACAAGAACTCGATCATGAACTTCCTCTCCCAGATCTCGTCCTGGAAGGAGGAAGGATACGACGTGGCGTTCATCCTCGGGCAGGAAGACCTCTCGGCTGTATCGCAAGGGCCCATGGTCCACGATGACGAGTTCCTCAAACAGTGCGCCTACCTGTTCGCTAGATATCAGGAAGAACTTCGCCTGCACCGCTGGTGCGACTTCGCCGACCTGATCCTTCACGTCGTTCGCATCTTCAGAAAATATCCTGACATTCGCGCTCGTGAGGCTGCGCTCTACCGCTACCTCCTCGTCGACGAGTTCCAGGACACCAGCCCCGTCCAATACGAGTGGGTAAGGCTGATGGCCATGGACCACCAGAACCTGTGTGTGGTCGGTGACACCGACCAGTCCATCTATGAATGGCGGAATGCGCGCCCTGACATCATGATGAACTTCCACAAAGATTGGAGTGATTGCGCCAGGGTGACAATCGACACCAACTACCGGTCGTCGCAAGAGATCCTCGATGTCTCAAACGTCGTGGTGGAGCCGCTTCGCGCCAAAGATGGTCTAGACAAGCGCCTCACCTCCCCGCGCAAGGGAGCGCCGGTTGATGATTTCTTCGAGACCTACAACTCGAGCATGGATGAAGCCTACGCTATCGCTCGGCGCATCGAAGAAATGATTGTCGATGGCGTCCGTCCGTCCGAGATCGCGATCCTCTGCCGTTCAGGCATGATCATCTCCGGCTTCGAGCGAGCACTCCGCGACCAACAGGTTCGCTACACCGTCGCCGGCGCGATGAAGTTTACGGACCGAGAAGAAGTGAAGGATGCCATCACCTACCTCACGCTGGCCGTAAATCCGACGGACTACATCGCCCTAGAGAGGATCGCGAAGAAGCCCGCACGCGGGCTTGGTCCGCAGAAGATTGCTGACGTTCGAAAACTGATGCGACAGAAGAAGCTCACCGTGAAGGAAGCGGTGGATGAAGTCGTCCTCTCGCTCAATCCGCGAACGGCAACCGCACAGGCGTTCGGCGCCTTCTCTCAGCAGCTCAGCCAGATCGATGCCGCCGTCAAGAACTGCATCACCGCAGGTCAGGCCCTCGAGGACATCCTCGAACTGACCGGGTACCTGGAATGGCGCCGCGACAACGAGAAAGACCCTCAGAAAGACTTCCGCCTCGAGAACCTCGAGCAGATCATCTCTGAGGCCTGCGCGTATGACAGCCCGCGGGACTTCCTCGAAGCCATGGCCCTTCAGTCGGGAGGCGACGCCCGCATGTTCGATGACAGCATCATCCTCAGCACGGTGCATGCATCGAAGGGCCTCGAGTTCGACATCGTCTTCTGCCCCGCGATGGAGGACGGCATCTTTCCGAACGCCCGAGCTGAGAAGACCACCTATGGTCCCGATGAAGAGCGTCGACTGGCTCACGTGGCATTCACCCGCGCTCGAAACGAACTCAGGATTTCCTGGGCCCGTTCCCGGATGGGCCGGACAGACGACGGGCACCCCAGCCCTTATCTCTTCGAGATCGGGATGCCCGTGACAGACATCTCGGACACGATCATTCCGAGCAAGCCCCAAAGGCCCACCGGTCCGCGTCGCATTCGCCGTCGCAGCCTCTAAGCCCGGAGCCCGCCATGATTGGCGGGCTCTTCTCGTTTCGCTCAGATAGTGTGTGTTCCAGAACACAAGCCAATCGAGTGTTTGTAGTTTTTTTCCTATTCACGATCCGATCCCCATATATGGGAGAGCAGCAACGCCACCCCGGCAACAGGCAAAGGAGGGGAATGACATGACAGATCTTCAACAAACCCTCCTGAACACGGCCAACTAAGGCCGCCCTCCGGCTGACGCCGGATTCCCATAAAGAAAGACGGAAATATGGGCACTCCTGTTGCGGGAGGCGCAGTCGCGTCTTCCATCCATACATTCTATTCCCGTGACGCCTGGATCGAGGGTCGCGCAGAAGATCAATTGAAAGACGTCTCATCCTGGAAGGGCATGAAGACCATCGCGGCCTTCCCCGACCTTCACCCCGGACGGTTCGGTCCCGTCGGGTCTGCCTTCCTATCTGATCGGATCTATCCTCAGCTCGTTGGAAGCGACATCGGCTGCGGTATCTCCGTATTCCGTCTCTCGCTTCAGGCTCGGAAGCTCAAACTCGACAAGGCATCCCGCAGGATGCGATCCCTCGAGGACGACTACGATCCCCAGGGCGATCTTCCTGACGGCTACTTCGGAGAGTTGTCCTCCTTGGGGACGATCGGATCCGGCAACCACTTCTGCGAGATCCAATCGGTCCAGTCTTGTGAAGGAGGCTTCGGCATCTCCCCCGGGGATCTTCTCCTCATGGTCCATACTGGTAGCCGCGGATACGGCTATCGCCTCTTCCGAGAAATCGAAGACAAGTGGAACGAAGGCTTTGAGGCCGGAAGCCCCGAGGCGCTGCGCTATCTCGATGTTCACAACAAGGCTCTCGAGTATGCCCGGACAAACAGGATGCTTGTGGCCACACGAGCTGCTCGCGCTCTTGGTTCTGATCTATCCCTTCTGGTCGACACTCCACACAACTTCCTCTCCCGGAGTTCGTCGGGATGGCTCCATCGGAAGGGGGCGGCTCCTACCGACATGTCCTCGCTCGTTCCGCTTGCGGGGTCTCGGGACAGCCTGAGCTACCTCATCAAACCGAACTCGTTGGCTCCAGCCGAGAGTCTTGCTTCGATGGCGCATGGCGCGGGCCGCAAATACGACCGCGCATCCATGCACGGTCGCCTTCGTTCCGGCCGCTCCGATCTCGAGGCCCTCTCTCGAAATCCCTATGGAGGACGCGTCATCTGCGAAGACAAGAGCCTCCTGCTCGAAGAGGCAGGTGTTGCCTACAAGTCGAGCCAGGATGTCGTCCGAGATCTCGAACGACACCGGATCGGAACAAGTGTCGCAGAGCTCCGCCCTCTCCTCACCTACAAGAAGGCGATCACCAATGACTGACACCGTCCATCTATTCGCCACCGCTGGCGATGGCCCGGAAGAATGCCAGATTGCGCTCGACGGAGTCCTTGACCGATTTGAACAGGAGGCCGCCAGGAATAAGGTACAGATCGAGATCGACAGGACGACCTCACCTGCAGGGACCCTGTCGGCCATTCTCAGTCTTTCTGGATCCGGCGCATCCGAACTCGCCCGCTCCTGGACGGGAACCGTACTCTGGCAGTGCCAAAGTCCACTTCGGCCCCGCCACCGACGGAAGAACTGGTTCGTTGGATTTTTCCCCGTCGAGCCGACGGGCGAGCAGTCTGTCGAAATAGATCCTCGAGAGCTCACCTACGAGACCTTCAGGGCCGGCGGTCCCGGTGGCCAACACCAAAACAAGACCGACAGCGCGGTTCGAGTGAGATGGCGAGGCTACTCGGCCACCTCCAGGTCTGAGCGATCCCAACACCGGAACAAGGCTCTTGCGCTTGAGCGACTGAAACTTCTCCTCACTCAGGAAGAAGCGGCGAGACGATCGAACTCGGATAAGGTCGCTCATCTCCTGCACAGGAAGATCGAACGAGGAAGCCCCGTTCTGACTTTCGAAGGCCTGAAGTTCAGGAGGATTTGAGGGAGCAGATCCCGCGCGAAGGCTCTCACGAAGGGCGCTCTACTGGTGCGCCCTTCGTGCCTTTGACGAGGTCATTCCTCACGCCGGCAGCGCTCCGGAGGGGATTGTTTCCAGTCCGAGAACGACTCACGAAGCGGCTCCACATCGAGGTGAAGGCTCGCCGGAGACCCAGATGCATCGGGCGACACATGCAAATGCACCAGTTTTGGTATCTGGTCTCAGGATTCAAACATGAGAATCCACGATGCGTTGAGCCCTGAAGAAATGTTCGCAACCGCCGGACGAGTCTTCTCGACAGGAGATGCCGCCTGCCCCAGCCTCAACCTTGTCCTAATTCGCTTGTGGTTCTTCTGGCCCGTGAGTGGTGGCGATGAAGGTTTCCTCGTACTGAAGTCAGCCATTTGGGTTGGCGTCGGGGAGGCTGGGACAACTTTGTGTGCATGCATTTTTATGACCAATCTCCCCGGTTCCGACATCTTGTCGAGCCGGGGTTTGGCCTATCGAGACACTTTTCGCTCTATAGGATAGACTCTCGGTAGCGAGGCTTGGACCGAACGAAACTGGTTGGCTGCAGATTTGCGTCAGGGTCGGAGAGATACACCGCCGCCCGGCCTTGGTTCTCGAGCCCGGGACCGATGCTCTGCTCGTCTGTCTGGAAGGGGCCCTATCAGGACTGCCGCGGTCGGTAGAGCACGGCAACAATCCGACCCTCCTGCGACATCGTCGACCTCGCCGGTTGGAATCTCTCAGACATGCCTTGCTCCGCAGCCCTCATACCATGGTTTCACCCAAATTGCATTTCACCTGCTTGTGTCGGAGGCCATTGATCGGCCGCAGCGCAGATCACTTGATACATTCTGATCACGTGGCCGGGGCCAACAGGGCAATTTTGTTGATCCTGTCGCCCCACCTGTCTCCAAGAGATGGTTACGCCACGCCCGCACCCTGATACCAAGCAGGCGCAAGGTTACACCGTGCCCGTGGTCTGATACCACGAACCACCCCAACACCCCGGATCATCTAAAGAAGGTTGCGCCATACCCGCGAGGCGATACCAACATTTGCAGCGGAGCTGCTGCCCCGCTCGCAAGACGATCCCGGAAACCGGCTGAACCAAGGTTACACCACGCCCGCGCCTCGATACCAATTACGCGCCGTATCTTGGTTACACTGCGCCCGCGACCCGATACCAACCTGACTTCCGGCGGAGGTTACGCGGGGCCCGCATCCTGATACCAACGCAGCGGCCGCGTAGGTTACGCCATGCCCGCGATGCGATACCAACTCCGCTGTGCCCAAGGTTACACCAGGCCCGCGAGTTGATACCTTCGAGCGCCGCCGAAAATCCCAATTCAAAATCATGAGGTTACACAACGCCCGCGTTTTAACGACACTCCCAGGAAGTAAGGTTACGCGAAGCCCGCAAGTCGTAACCTTCCGAATCCCCGAGAAGGTTACAAGGTGCCCGCGAGGTGTTACCTTCCCGCTACGCACCAGTGTCGCAATTTGGCAGATTCGAGGCGACCGACGTGCTTCAGCGTCAGGTCAAGGCAAAGAATCTTCGTCTCCCACGGTCTCAGATTTTTCCTTTATTTCTCTTGGAGTTGAACCAGAAGTTTGAGGCTGTGGATAAATCTTGTCCTCAATGTTCAGCCCGGAATGGCCAAAAACATTCTTGCTTTGAGGGGGTGCATTGGTCTTTCTGAGGTGCAATAGCCACGCCAAAAGTGGGACGAGCAGTGATGACTATCCAAGGACAGACCATGGCCGAATTGCGGGAGGAGCTTAAACCGCGCTCCTACCCGATGGCTATGCTCTTGCCGTTCTTCCCCGAGCCGAACGGGTCGCGGGAGTTCAGCACGAGCGTGGGCGACCTTGATGTTCGGATCTACCTTGAGGATGAAGGGGATACGCTTGCGACCCCCGGAGACCGCAAGATCATCGCGATCCTGTCTGCGGCGATCGCCCGTCAGATCCGAAACGGCATCAATGATCCGGTCATCGACATCCAGGTAAACGAACTTCTCGATGCCCTCGTGGGGCCCGAGCTGATCCCTGGCGGCGAGGAATACGCCCGCCTTCAGGAAAAGCTCAATCGCCTGATGAACACCGTCATCGAGACCTCGAAGGCAATGCCGAACGGCATGCGCCGCAACCAGCGTTTCCGCTGGATCGGCGCCTACGAGTACGACAGCACCGAGAAAGCGATCACCGGGAACACGAAGTCTGTCAGGATCTCCCTGACCAAGCAGGCCTTCTCCCTCATTACGGAAGTCGCCGGCTTCGACACCCCGGCGGATATCTATCGCTCGATCAGTCTCTCGCCGACCTCCACCTGGAGGATCTACGAGATCTGCATCGCCACACTGCTGAGGAACGATCGGGAGGCCACGACGATCTCGATGGCCGAGCTTCATCATCGCATCCCGATGCAGTGCCCGCTCAAGGTTTTCAAGTCGCGCGCCCTTCGCAAGGCGTTCGAGGTAATCTCATCCGATCCCGAGATGTCCAAACGTCTCTCGCTCACGCTGTTGAAGAAGAACCCAGACGGCAGCATGGAGGAAGTGGAATTCTCCAAGCGAGCAAAGACCGACGAAGTCTACATCGGGATCACACCTGGGGACCTTTCCGACATCAAGACCGACCGCCTTCTCGAGGTGGACGGTGCCGAACACGAGGTTCTCGACATGTAACGGGCGAAAAAGAAAACCCCCGAGCGACGGCAATCGCTCAGGGGTTAAAATCAGAAAGAGCTTTGGCGTCTCTTCCCACAACACCTTCTTTATAGGGACGTCCGAGCGCAGGTGCAACGGCTTTTGGCCGAACACACAGGCTTTGACTCATGAAAACGACACTCCCATCACATGGGGGTTACCTGCGTATGCCCAACGAATGGCTGCGTCTTCCGGTATCCCCTGCCGCAAAGGTACTGCTCGCTCACTTCTGCTCCGCAGCAAGTGAATTCGGCGCGAGCTGGTACTCCTACGAACAACTCTCCGAAATCGTCGGCCGCTCCAAAGCGTCGATCTCGACCTACGTGAAGGAACTTCGCGCGGCCGGCGTCATCTCCGTGCGCAACCAGCGGACGGCCAACGGTTTCAACTACCGTCTCTTCGTCACCATCGTCGGCTGGCGCGACCTCCTCGCAGACTGGACTCAGGGCCGCAAACCCTCGAAATCTGGCTCGAAAAAAACTGAACGCCGCGTTCAGCCTACTGAACGCAATGACCCTACGGGTCATAAAACTAAAACTTATAAAACCAAAACACCGCCCTGCCCGATCGTTGCGAAAGCTGTTGCCGCAATCTCGAGCTCGGACGCTCAGGGTGTGGTGTGGGAAGATAAGGATGAGAGAGATTGGGCACGGTTCCGCCCCAGCGACCGGGATCCGGCGACCTCCCACGGCGCGCTCCCAGCGCCTGAACTCATCGAGAAAATCCAGGCCCGCGTACTGACGCTGTGCGCCACCACCGGGGTGCTCGATCAGGCTGAGAAGCGCGAGCTCGTGACCTCGATGATGCTCGATTTCTGCGAAAAACACAGGATTTCCCCGTCGGAAGACGAGCAGGAGAAGTTTCGTGCGGCTGTGATGATCGGGGTCCAGACCAAAAACCAGGCCCAGCTGCTCTTCGACAAGCTGTCAGACCGTTGGCATCCTTCCTGGAAGAGGCTCTCGACGCCGTCGCAGATCCAGAAGATCTGCGATGAAAGCGACGCCCGAAGCCTCTCCCCGAAGGGCAAGGAAGCGGCTGAGCTGACCATGCATCGAGGACGGCTGATGATGTTCGAGCTCATCGCCAAAATGCAACGCAACCGCGGCAGATTGGGGTGAAGTCGTAGCAGATCTCAGGCCCAGAACGACGCCATCAAGCTTATACTGAATAAAATGACCAGAAATGGCGAAAATATTCACATTAAGGCTTGATCGAATTGCCAAACCCTGTGAAGTCTGTGGAAAACCCATAGAAGGTTGAAGAGCATGTCCACGAGCAAGTATCAGACCACCCCGAAGGGTATCGACGCGTTCCTGAAACGTGCAGCCACTTCCCTGAACTCCTCCGAGAGCAACAGGAACCTTCGGGATACACGGGCGACGCGAAGCCTGCGGAAGTTCTCGATCAAGGAAATGTGTGAGTTCTTCGGTTTGGAACGGTCCGCGTTGAACCATCTCCTTCAGCGAGAAAAGGCCCCGAGAGGCGAGCAAGTCGGTCGCGAAGTTCACTACTCCGCCGATGACATGATGAAGCTTCGCCTCCTCGACTGCGTCGCAAGAAAGCGCAATTACGGGTCGCAGACGATATTTTGGCGGAAGAAAGGGGACTTTCTTCCGGTGATAGTTTGCGGCTCCCAGAAGGGCGGAAGTGGAAAATCCATTACTGCTTGCAATCTAGGGTTGTGGGCACAGCTCGCGTATGGGTTGCGTGTAGGGATCGTGGATGCCGATCCACAGGCGACTGCCTCGCTCTATTTTGCAGATGACAAGGTCGACGTGGGCTCGCTCGATACCCAGACATTTACGAACTTCATGGGGATGCAGGAGCCTGGCGAGCCTATCGTCGTCCACGATCCCGAGACCCTGAACAGCTTCTGGAAGGAAACACCCTGGCCCGGCATCCGTCTTCTTCCGGGTGGTCCCTCCATTCAGGAAGGCGACATCAACCTGTTCTTCCTTCACAAGAACCCGGATCCCAACGTCCCCAAGCTCTATGATCTCCTGAGGAGTGCAATCCAGAGATGGGACGAGGCGCACCCGCCCACGATGCGACCCGAGGACGTGTTCGACGAAGAGGGCAACCTCGTCGAAGAGAAGTACCACCAGGCGATGACAGAGACCCTCGATCTTATCATCATCGACTGTGCACCTCAGCTGTCGACCACCATGCTGAACACGATCGTTGCAGGAACATCGATTATTGTGCCTTCGCCGCTCAAAGGCTTTGATTTATCCACAGCCAGGGCTTACACGACTTCGGCCTACGACCTCATCAGCTTCCTCTCTGAAGAGGAGAAGCTGACTTTCCCACCCCTGCCCTCATTCATTCTGCCAACGATCGTCTCTCAGCAGACATCGACTGACCTGATGACCCTGAGTAGTTTGATGGAGCAGGATCCGGGAATATTCTGTCCGGTCTTCTACAATCGCTCAGAGGCAGTTGCAAACGCAGCGGAGCACTACCAATCGCTCTACGAGTTCGTGCCTCCCAAAGGGAAGAAGCGGAGCACCGACAACTTCCTCAGAAACGCAAACGCGGTAGGGGACGCGATCCTCTCGAAGTGCTTGCCTCACCTACCCCCACGGGGCTTTGCGAACGCGTTTATAGAAGAAACCTACCAAGGGGCGATCCCGCCGTGGAACCCTGAGATCATCAAGGAGGCGGCCGAATGAGCAAGAGAGCAGCAACAATCTTCCGGCAAGCAAAAGCCAGAAGTGACGAAGCCCGCCCGGAGCCAGAAGATGACGAAGGTATCGCCGACGAAGTCCCTATGGCCGGCAACTGGTCCCGGATTGCCTTCAGGGGGATGGAAGAGAAGCTCAAAGGCAAAACAGAAGAGCTCGACCTTCTCAAAGCGGCTCAGATCGAGGGAGTGCTCAATGGGTCAATCCCGGTCGTAATCTCTCCCGAGATGATCTTCGATGAAGTGGGCTCCGACAGGATTGCTCAGGGGGGGGGCAACAGCGAAGACCCTTCAACCTTCGAGGCTCTCGTCAAGAACATCGAGGACAGAGGGCAGCGCGTTCCGATCCGTGTTCGCCCCCAGGACCCTGAATGGCGCCCGGATCCCGAGAGCCCTCAAGATGTCTCAGGACAGAAGTTCCTGCTGCAATCCGGCCGTCGTCGACTGGCAGCCTGCGTCGAGCTCGGACGAGACGTCATCGCATTTCTTTCTTTCCCTGACGATGGCCTCGCCTCGATTGACGATCTTCACGAGCGCTATTTCGAGAACGTTTCGCGCCGAGACCTGAGCACAGGGGAGAAGTGGTTCTCGATCGGCTACATCGCGGAAAACATGCCCGGCCTTGATCAGTCGCAAGTAGCGGAGATCCTGCAGGTCGCCCAACCGACGGTGTCTCGTGGTGTCTCGCTCTACCGAAACTACGACGCAATCAAGGACATGGTTGATCTCGCCACCGCGGGTAAACGTCAGCTCGAGGCAGCACTGAAGACTATCAACAGCAACGGCAAGACACAGGAAGCATCTTCGCGCCCTGCCCTGCCCGAGCTTCCCTTCAGCAAGCAGAAGATCGGTCGCAGCACCCTGAACCTCACCCGATCGAAAACCGGGGTTCATACGCTTACGATCAAGGCTGAAAACCTGGACGACCTGGCGCTGGAAGAAGTCGTCAAGATACTCGAGAGAGGCCAAAAGTAGGCCATTTCCGGCGGAGACGAACCATCAGAAAAATCAGATGCTTACGAGCCGTAGCGGACAAATAGAGCCCCTATTTGTCCGCTACTTCGTATAGGCAATCTTCATCCTTTGGGATGATTTGATGTTCCAAGTGGCTGGGGGATTTAGAGCTCTCAGGTTTTGCTTTTTTCGCACCGACGCGATGTTCCTGACAGAACTACAACGCATCAGGATCGTGAATGAGCCCTTACGAAGACTATGCCACCGAACCGTCGGGCAAGGCAAGTTTTAAGATCAACCTGGACGGCGATGCCTGGGAGATCATGCAGAAAACAGCACCGTCGATCGACATTGCCTTCGATCTCTTCCCAGACCTGGAAGCTATCGAGATCGACTTCATCAAGCCCGACCCCCACGCCGACTGTGCGCTCCTCTCAGGGGTTCCCCGTGCGTGGATCCGTCTCAACGGAGAAGTAGAGGCATACATCCCCACTGACGATCTCTACGGTCTTGCAGGCTACCTTCTCGAAGCCGGGGAGCAGATTTCCCCCCTGCCCTACACATACCTACCGACCGACAAGCTGAAGTCCCTCCAGGAGCAGCAGTTCAGCATCCTGTTTACTCCCAGCGCATGTCTTGTAAGGACTCCTCCCCATCTCGAGGAGACCTTGGCTCTTGAGAAGAACATTGTCATCGAAGGGTTCACGTCCCAGTCAAACCCCGGCGGAAGCAAGCAACAACGGCTGAACGCTCAAATGGCTTCTGTCTGTGAAGTTCTTGGCAAGCAGGTCGACGCTCGGATCAGCCTTGAGGCCGTGCAGGGAAGCCTCTGAGAAAAATGACCTCCTGCGCTTTGGATCTGTCCGCAATGGCCAAGATACAATGCGCAAGAGAGAAACATGATCATAAACATAGTACAAACGAAGCCCGGGACGGAGCTTGAGCAAGAGCTCAATATCCTAACCCGGGACACCCACTCCCCGTCTGGACGCCTTCTCAGGGAAGTCCTCGATATTCACTGCTCGAACTCGGCTGGATACGGAACGGTCTACAAGGTCTCATCTGGGCACTCAGGACCCGACCTTGCCATTGAAGGGTACAGGGAGCTGCAAAACCGTTGCCCGAGTCTCCTCCTCGCCTTGTTTGAGACGGCATCGATGAACAGCCCCCACCTGGAAGTTCATGTTCAGAGAACGTGTATGGCAGAGCTTCTGAACATGACCTCGGAACAGGCGGTTTCCATGCTGCCTAAGCTCATCGCGTGGCTGTCGAAGTAGTCGGTGTCTAACGACAAGGACGGCCGCGCTTGTTGGACGCTTCCGTCATTTGCCGCCCACCCTGCCCTTAGAGGGTGCGGCATTCTCTGTATTCCCGCGGGAATACGCGACCACTGGCGACGCACCGCTTTAACTGACCTTCGTGCGCAAGCGAAGCATGAGACGGTCTCACATCCTCTAGCTCGGCGTATTCCCGCGGGAATACGCTGACGGACGGTCCATAAGATCCTCGGAGTTTTGCATGACGCAGCATCGATGGACGGCCATCACTTCGAAGTTCACGTCCTGCCGACGGGCGTGGCAGAGGTTTAACGTATGACGTCGCAACATACGGTTTCGACGCTACCCGATCTCATCGCATGTCTGTCGGGGTTCGTCGTTGCCTGTCGCGCAAAGACTATCGTGTTTTGCTGGAAGCTCCCGTCATGTGACGTCCTACCCTACCCTAAGAGGGTGCGACATTTTCTGTGTTCCCGCGGGAATACGCCGCCACGGTCACGTCCGTCAAGCTGGTGTAATTTCCCGGATGGCCTGAGGGCATGATCAGGCGACTTTCGTTGTGATGCTGAGAATGGGGTCGAGCTCCTCCTTGTCGATCTGGGCGAAGGCCTCGACCATCATGTAGCGACTTGCCGTCTGCCACTCGTCATTCTGTTCGAAGAGCACCGCGCCGATTAGGCGCATGATTGAGGCCTCGTTGGGGAAGATGCCCACGACATCGGCGCGTCGCTTCACCTCTTTGTTCAGCCTTTCTATTGGGTTGGTCGAGTGCAGCTTCGTCCGGTGCTGACGAGGAAATGACATGTAGGCCAGGACATCGTGCTCGCTGGCGTCCATGAGATCGGCCAGCTTGGGCCACCGCGGGCGGAGTTGTTCTGCGACCTTGCACCAGGTCTCGCCGGCATGGGAGCGATCGGGCTGATCGAAAGCCTGCCGGATCGCGGCGGCGACGACGGTGTGTTGGCCGCGCGAGACATGTGCCAGGGCATTGCGCATCCAGTGAACGCGACACCTTTGCCATGTGGCCTCGAACACCCGCGAGATGGCCGCCCTGAGGCCGGTATGCGCGTCACTGATCACCAGCCGGACGCCTCCGAGGCCCCGGGCCTTCAGGGTCCGCAGAAACTCGTTCCAGAAGGTCTCGGCTTCCGAGGGGCCGATGCCGAGGCCGATGATCTCGCGCCGACCCTCCGTGTTCGCGGCGACGGCGATTATGGCCGCGACGGGCACGATGCGCCCGCCCTGACGGACCTTCAGGTAGGTGGCATCGAGCCAGACATAGGGCCATTCTCCGGTCAGCGGGCGGTTCAGGAACTCGCCGACGCGCTCGTCGATGTCCTTGCACAGCTTCGACACGGTGCTCTTCGAGATGCCACTCAGCCCCATCGCCTGCACCAGATCGTCGACGCGCCGGGTCGAGACGCCTCCGATCCATGCTTCCTGGATGACAGCGACCAAAGCTTGCTCTGACGTCTTCCGGGCCTCGAGGAAGCCCGGGAAGTAGCTGCCCTGCCGCAGCTTCGGCACCCGCAGGTTCAATGTGCCAAGACGGGTATCGAGGGTGCGATCGCGGTAGCCGTTCCGCCAGGTCGTGCGTTCGCCGCTGCGCTCATGACGCCCGGCACCGATCAGGCCCTCGACGTCGGTCTCCATGATCAGTTGCAGCACTGCCTCGGCGATCGTGCGCAGGAAGTCACCCTGATCGTGCTTGGACAGCAGCTCGGACAGGTCCATGTTGGTCTTGGTCATCGGGGTCTCCGTATAGCTTGGGGTTGAAGCGTCGAAACTCCACCTCAATCCTACACCTCGATGGCCACCCGGGATCACACCGTCAGCGGCGTCGAAATTACACCAGCTCCTCGGACACTAACCGCCGCCACTGGCAACCCCACACTCCAACTGACCTTCTCGCGCATGCACGCGGCGAAGCGATCTCACTCCCTCTAGCTCATCGTATTCCCGCGGGAATACGATGACGGACAGCCTATAGGCACCGCGACCTCAGGAAAGGGCCGGCGAGCCCCCTTCCCCATCACGCATCAGCGGCAGCTACGACGTTCGAAATCTCGAGCGGGTTGGGAGGTCCGCGCCGGCCTGATTAGCAGATTTGGCCTATTCACCTTGCAACTGCCAGCGATATCCTTCACTGCCCCCATTCGAAAAGAACAATGGGGCACGAAATGGAAAACCTCGACCTGCTCAAGATGAGTGTAGAAGACCTCACCAGCCTTTCCCGAAAGATTTCTGCTGCGATTAAGACCTACGATGTGCGGCGAAAGGCCTACGATGTGCGGCGAAAGACCGATGCCAAGGTTGCCGTGGAGAGCTTGGCGCGAGAGCACGGGTTCTCCCTGGCTGAACTCGTCTATGAGGGCCTCGACAGGAAAGGGAAGAAAGGCCTCCCAAAGTTCCGCAATCCCGAAGATACTTCGATCACCTGGACTGGTCGCGGTCCGAAGCCATGGTGGGTGGCGGCTCATCTTCAGGCCGGCGGAGACCTTGAAGATCTTCGCATCGCCTGGACTGAAAAAGCGGCATAGATTGGCGTCTGGACCCCATGCTTGATGACACGCTCCCTTCCTACTGTTGAGGGCAGCTTCATATGCGTGGTGGCGGGGGCTCTGTAGCCTTCGGCGTATTCCCGCGGGAATACGCCGCTGCTGAATAGGTCGTCGCTTCACGCCTAATCTTGCTTTTTAGTCGGCGCGCGAGCGTAGGATCTTGATCGTATTCCCGCGGGAATATGCTTCCGGGACAGTGCCGTGGCCGTAGGCTCGCTCGGCAGCGCGCGTCAGAGCTCATCTCGGTGGCCGTGGTTGAAGCAGCATGACAACGTTCTCATTCAGAAGGCATAGTCTGGATGGGCGCCTGCCTGGCTAGGAGTCCGCACGTTCCTTGAACAGCATCAGCGAGATTTGATCCAGCCCTGGTGCGGGTGGATCGCTAGAAATTCCCATGCAGAGGCGATGTCCCAGGTCGACCCTCTAGGACAGCGGCAAATTCAGCGGCCTGAGTGCCGCCTGCGGGCAAGTTGGTTGCTGCTGAAATGGAAAAGAAAAGACAAGGCCTGCACGCGGGGGCCTAGTCGGTCGAGACGGAGGCGCCATATTCCCGCGGGAATATGGCGTACTTGGTCAGGCTTCAGATCTCAGTCGGTAGACACGCCTTGCTTCGTCGCCAGATGGCGCATGAACTTCGAAATCTTGATCTTAAGAGCGTAGTCTCCCGACGACACAGTCTCCGCTTTTGTGCGCGGATTGTAGTACCGTCGTGGCTTTCTGCGAGCCACTGTGATCGAGCCCACCTCTGCTACGTGGAATCTACCACGCTCGGCAAGCTGGCGGGCGATTTCTCCCAAGGCGGTTCGCAGGACTCTTTCGGCCTCAACCTTCGTAAGACCATGTTCCTCGGCGATCTTCGAAACGATCGCACGCCGTGGCATATCCCTCTCTGACATTGTTCTGACCACTGCCTCTGTCTGTTCCAGAGGCAATTAGGCAAGAATGCCATTGCGCAAAAATATGCGGGGATTTGGTCTGCTTCTGGAAGGAGTTCAGCAGTCGCCTAGAAGTGCGGGCGATCCTTCGGGATCATGACCGAAACCCATGCTTGCTCAGTTGACGCCACAGCGCTTCGGGCTGCCGACAACGCTTCATCATCAGATCCTTGGGCCATGGGGCTGTCTTCGAAGTTTTCAAGAGCTGCAAACGCCACGGAGCGGGGCAGGGGGGTAGGACCAGGGTATCCGAGATCGTCGGAGAGTGCCGATTGTACCGGCGTTGTGTTTTCTTCCGCTTTAGCAATCACTGACGGGATAGGGAGATCAACGTCGATTTGGATGGCTTCAGAAAACACCTTGTTCTCTCTGCCCCTGAGGTCCGAGACGTCGCCAATGAAAAACTCGTGGCCCGATGCTACGGCAACGCCCTCGCCCTCAAGAATGACATTCGGTTTGCTCTCAGCTTCTGCCATTTGTGCCTGATCCCCGCTCGGCATTGCCCAGAACACGGCGGCCGCCATCAATGCCGCTGCAGACCCCATACTGACGAGCGAAATGAAGCTTCGTCCGATCTGACGAATTGCACCCTCTCCGAGTTCGTCGAACTCTTCCTCATTTCTGTGGTGGCTTGGCGTAGCATAGAAGCTCTCATCCTTCCCTAGTGGCTCCGCGTGGATGTCGAATGCCGGGCGAGTGGAGAGAAAGCTGTTGTCAGGATCAATTGTGGGTGTGGCGGCGGGCGCATCAGGGATGGGGCTTGGCTTCGCACTCTGGGGCTTGATCCCCTTGAATGCTCCCCAGGATGGAGTTGTTCTCTGTGCGTTCGTCATCCCTTGTTGCCCGTCCATGATACCGGCCATAGGCCGGAGTGCCCAAAATCCAGAAAAGTGTCCTACTCAAATGATATTTGGTAACAAAGCTGGATTTTGGAAAAAATTTCCGCCTAACGAGGCGTATTTTTGCCCGTATTCCCGCGGGAATATGCTGTGGGGCGAACAGCGCAGCCCAGATCAAGTGGGCCTAGTGTGAAAAACTCTGCCATTTTTCGAATATTTTGTGTGTCCATCCAAGTGCAACACAAGCCGTTGCACACCCGGAAAACTGAAAATATCCTGCCCACATGGATACGAACGCCCTTCTGGACCTCGAAACAAGAACCGCACGGATTAGTGCGACCCTGGACTGCCGGCCCGAGATTGGAGCTGTCTGGCGGCAAAGCCTGGCTATCATTGAGGCAGGCTCCAGTCTGTCTCTCGAGGATATCGCTGTCCCCACAGGTGAGATTGTCAGCGTTCTGGTGGGCGAAACCACCTATCTTGAAGACCCTCAATCGGTTCAGATAGCGAAGGGGATATACACTGCCATCGCGAGGCCCGGACGCATCTCATCCCATCCTGGTGAAGTCTTCGATAGGGCGCACAGGGCAGGGAGACTCTCGTCTCTCGTTGACCAGGAGAACGGCGGGCGTGCATCTTACGCCCGAGCAGACATGGACCCGAACTGGAAGGAAGCGAGGGCCGAATTCGTTTCCGCGGTTCCTCGTCTTCTCAAGCACCCGGGACCGATCTACTTGAAGGCTGTTTCAGTCGCATCGCTCCTCGCTGACATCTCTCCCGAGCGACATCCAATCGCAGAACGGATTGTCATGATGGCATCCGAAAGCGAGCTTCGGAGGGATTTGATACTCAGCGACCCTATAACCACTTCCCGTCATACGGGCCTTTCGACAACGGCGCAGGCCAACTGGACCATGCCTCCCTCAGTCGCACTGAGCACTGGAGGGTTCCGAGCATGGTCTCCTTCGACAGCAAAGGGAATGGACGAGCTTCTGACAGGGCTTCATCGCGCCATTTCGCGGGAGGCCGGCCGGATTGGGCAAATTGCAGCCTGGGCCGAGAAGGTACGAGAAGTAAGCCATTCAGAAAGAAAGAAAACTCCGAAATGGTCGCTCGAGAGATGTCTCCTTGGGACGCCGCTTCTTACAGCCAACATGGTCGCTACAGATCTCGGGTGCTCTAATCGGACTGCGCGGCGCCTTCTCAATGATGCGGAAGAACAAGGCCTGGTTCATCGAATACTCGAGAGGCAGACCTTCCGGGTTTACGCCATCCAGCCACTCCGAGATTTGATCGGAGAGAAGGCACAACCCTCCAAGGCTCGGCAGGGTAGGGCAGGGGGGCAGACGCTACCACTAGACCAGGAACGCATGACTGAAAGAGATCTCGTTCCTAAGGACAGCAGAAACGAGCACTCCGATGCCGCCCAACGTCTCGATGAGATACTTGGGGGCTTGGATAAGATAAAATCCGAGACCGACCGCATTTTGGAAAAGTACTCTCGACGCAGACGTACTCACGATCCCTTCTAGCTGACAGACAACATCGATACTTGTTCGCCTTTTCGGCTCTCGACCCAATCTCCACCCCACACGGAGATCAGGGTCGTTCATGTTCCAAAAAGTCGTGCATACCTTCTGGCATCAACGTCGAAGGCTCAGCACATTCATTCGGACTCTTCTCGTCTGTTTGATTGCGTTTTTTGCCGTGGTCTTTCCTGAGGAGTCCTCCGCCCGTTCGTATGCCGAGATTGTCGTCGATATGAGAGATGGTTCGGTCTACCACACGAAGAACGCCGACAAACGGCTTCACCCGGCGTCCCTGACCAAGATGATGACCCTGTATCTTGCGTTCAAGGCGCTGGAGGAAGGCACGATCACTGCAAACACGAAGGTCAGAATATCAGGGAACGCTTCGAGCGAGCCTCCCTCCAAGTTCGGTTGGCGTACAGGTGAGAAGGTAGAGTTTCGCTATCTCATCCGAGCTGCAGCGATCAAATCCGCAAACGATGCAGCTACCGCAATCGCTGAGGCGCTTGGAGGCGGATCTGAAGCTGCGTTCGTCAGAAAAATGAACTCTACCGCACGTGCCATGGGGATGAACCGTACTACCTTTAGAAACGCCCATGGACTGACCCACCCCGAGCACCTTTCCACAGCGAGAGACCTCTCTATTCTCGCTCGACGGCTCTATCACGACTACCCGGACTACTTTCATCTGTTCTCAAAGACTTCGATCTATGCGGATGGACATACGCTCTACAATACAAACCGTCGCTTCCTGTCCGGGTATGAGCCGGCAACGGGCCTGAAAACCGGATACACAAATGCGGCTGGGTACAACCTCGCAGCAACGGCGCAGCGAGGCAGCGAGTATCTGATCTCGATTGTCCTTGGTGGCGCCTCATCCGCGGACCGCATGCGGACAACTGTAAATATTCTGAACGAAGGCTTTAAGAAGGCGCCATCTCGGGTCGCCACGATATCGCCGAAGCCCCTCAGTGGCAGAGACACGATCGTGCAGAGATCTGTTCGGCCGGTTGCTCGACCTGCATTGCAGGCCGACGGGACCTTTGCCAGCCTCGAAAGCCCATCGGACACCGCGAGCCCTCTGCCGAGCAGTGAAACCGGAATCCGGGCGAGACCGTCACGCTACGCGAAGGCACTTCCGCCGGAGCGCGTCGTCGTCAAAGTGCCTGGCGCAAGCAGTGCTCGAGAGTGGGCGATCGACATCGGCGGCTACTACTCCAAGTATGACGCGCAGAAGGCGCTCCTGGAGGTTGCCCTGTCGGACATTGAGTTCCTCGGATCCGCTCGTCGGGACGTTCGCCATACGCCGACAGCATGGCGAGGGGTCTTTACCAACCTCACTGAAGCGGAAGCCGCCCAGATTTGCTCGCGGCGTTTCGAACGCAACCAGGATTGCCGCTCGTTCCCGTCTCGATGATTTCTCTTTGCCGGGAGCGGACACACCTCCTCTTCGGATTTAGCGAAGGGATATCCGCAATGTTGCGAAGCACATTCAAGACAATGGTGGCTGTTGCCACCTTCGGCGCGCTCTCGGCCTGCATGGCACCGAGCGCCAGCACATCAACCTACTACGGCTCTCAGGCGCTTCAGGCGGCTGAAGTCCAATACGGCACCATCACGTCTGGCCGGCACGTCGAGCTCCGAAACACCAAGGGCGATACAGACATGTTTGCGGGCGCCGCTCTCGGTGGCGTCGCTGGAGCGCTTATCGGCGACCAGTTCGGCAAGGGAACTGGCAACACGATCATGACCGGGGCAGGGGCCATCGCTGGCGCCGCGCTTGGGTCAAACGCGGCAAAGAAGATGAATCGAAGCATGGCCCAGGAGTGGATCGTGAAGCTCGATAGCGGCCGCTCGATCGCGGTTGTGCAAGATGATCCGAGCCTCAGTGTCGGGACGCGGGTTTCCGTTGTCCAGAACCGCACGGAAACCCGTATCGTCCCTCTGATGTAAGAGGCGCCCCGGTTCCCGGGGCCCATGCATCGCTGAGCCGACCGCTATCTACCATCAAACGATCGGCTCAGAAATCCTCCGGAGGCGGAGCAAGAACGATTTCTTCGGGCTTCGGAGCGTCGAACAGTTCGGCCTGGACATGATTGATCTCGAGGCCTTTGTTCAGAAACTTCTTTCCTCCAGGGGCCTCGGGTCGCCTTTTCCATCCATCCCTATGTGGCTCCAGGACAACCAGGCGAGCTTCCTCCGTGGAGCTCAACGCTCCCCATCCGGCATGGAGACCGGCTGCCAGCCCCCAAACTGACGACACGGTTATCAACGCGTAGGCACCAAGACGCATGAAGCCGGAAACGCCGATGGACGGCCTTTCGGGGACGAACTTCTTGTTTCTTCTGAGCACACAAACACTCCCACATGTTCTTCGGGCAACGCTAATCCGGAAGATGCAATCGTTGTTCCAAATTCAAAAAACGGCTCGGCTGTTCAGCCCAGAATGCACTGGGTCCGAAAACTCGACCTCTGGGAAACAAATTTTTCGCTTCTGAAGATGACACCATTTCCCCTCCAGAAGCCAATCAGGAACTACAAGAATATGCTGAGAAAAGAAACGCTGAAGGAGTTTACGCCGGAAGAACGCGCCCAATTCAGCGGACCCGCGGTAAGAGCCCTTCTTTCGCTGAGGACCCATTGGCGCATCTCGGACAGCAACATCTCACGTCTGCTCGGACGGCCCACAAGGGCAGAGTTGAAGGAATGGCTTCGCGCAGCAGAAGCCCACGAGCGGATCATTCTCAGCTCAGAGCAGCTGCACCGAATTTCGACAATCCTCAAAGTCTTCGACGCTCTCACCAACCGCTATGACAACGCGCAAGAAAAGTGCTCGAGATGGCTTCGCACCCCTCATACGGCCGCAGTGTTTTCGGGAAAACCCCCGCTGGCACTCCTGGAGCATTCCGACCTGGATCTAGTCCTCGCAGTAAGGAACTATGTCTCGACCTGGAAAGAATCTTGAAGGACCGACAAAAAGGGATCCGGCCGGACGGTTGAGAACACCTCTCGAGAAGTTCTCGATCTGAAATGAAGTGCCCTATATTCTGCAAAAACAACGATCGCAGAAAGACGGCATGCTTTACTTTCTATACCGCTACATTGTTGGGCTGTGCGCTACCTTCGTCATCGGGATCACACTGCTCTTGATCATCTTTTTGTCCGATCCAACCGGATTTGCCGCCATCGGCAAGACGCAGACCTTTGAGCCTGTGATGACGCTGCTTTACATCTTTTCCGTGCTCCTTTGCGTCATATCCATTCTTTTCACTCATCCGTTTATTACGGACGGGGAAGAGACGGTCACGATGGAGACACCTGTCGCTCACGCGGCAGTGCAGGGCGACATCGTTCTGATTATCGCCATGTCGCTCCTTCAGCTCGCAGCGATCGATGCAAGAATGGACTTCTTCTCCAAGGAAATCGTCGACGCAACGGCTTACATCTTGAAGATTGCAGTCGTCTCGATCCTCACCTCCTCAGCCGGGTTCTACGCGATCAAGTATCGCGCGAAGAGAAAGCACCGGCTGGGAGAAGAGAACAACGCATTCTGCGTCAGCAGTTCATTCCTCGGACAATGATGACTGGCAGAGGGTGATCCACTCATCCTCCGTCACAACACGGACCCCGAGATCCTCTGCCTTTTTGGCCTTACTGCCGGCCTTTTCGCCGGCAACCAGGTAGTCGGTCTTCTTCGACACGGATCCCGACACCTTTGCCCCCAGAGCCTCTGCAGCTTCTTTCGCTTCGCTTCTGCCCATCTTCGTCAGAGTACCCGTGAAGACGACGGTCTTCCCGTAGACCGGAGACTGGGTTGCGATCGAAGTCTTTGCGGCCTGGATTTCCAACGCAGCGATCAACCGGTCCAGAGCCTCGGTTTCAGAAGACAGGGCCGTTGCGAACGCGTCGGCAATCACCTCACCGACGCCCTCGATGTCAACCAGCTCCGTCCATGCCGAGCTCTCGCGATCACTTGCCTGCAGCGCAGTCTCCCTGAGTGTCTCCCATGATCCAAATTTTGCTGCGAAGAGCTTCGACACACTCCGGCCCACATTGGGAATCCCAAAGGTGTAGAGCGCACGGTGGAGAGGTTGCGATCGCGCGTAAGAAATCGCGGAGAACAGTGCCGTCGCCGACTTTGCTCCCCATCCGTCGAGATCCTGAAGGCGCTCCTCGGCCTCAGACCCATACCGCTGCTCGAGGTAGAAAATATCGGAGACTTCTCGGATCCAACCCTTCTCATAGAGCTCCTCGACTACGCTCGCGCCGAAGCCCACGACATCGAGGGCGTCTTTCGACACTGCGTGGGCAATCCGCTCCTTCGCCTGGGCATGGCAGGTCATTCCGCCGGTGCAGCGGCTCACTGCGTCTGATCCTTTCCGAAGGGCAGGGGATCCGCACACCGGACAGTTGGTGGGGAACTCATAGGGGATAGCTGAGGAAGGTCTCTTTTCGAGGTCTACATCCGAGATTTTCGGGATCACATCGCCTGCACGATAGACCTCAACCCAATCACCCTCACGAATATCGCGACCGCCACGGATGATCCCGCCTCGAGCGCCGCGGCCGGCAATGTAGTCTTCATTGTGAAGAGTTGCGTTTGAGACAACCACCCCGCCAACCGTGATAGGGTCGAGGCGCGCGACAGGGGATAGTGCCCCGGTTCTCCCGACCTGAATCTCGATCGCGCGAAGGCGCGTCCAGGCTTTTTCCGCCGGGAACTTGTGGGCAATAGCCCAACGCGGTGTCGTCGAGCGGAACCCAAGCTCATCCTGGGCGGCAAGATCGTTGACCTTGTAGACGACACCGTCGATGTCATACCCCAAGGACGAGCGCGCCTGCATGATCGCATCGTACTGCTTCAGCAGCTCGTCTGTCGTCGAACACGCTGCCATCCAGTCATTCACCTGGAATCCAAAGCGTCGAAGCGCATCCACACACTGGTCCTGAGACGTCCCGATCGACTCTGAGACTTCCCCCCACGAGTAGGCAAAGAAGTCTAACGGCCTGGATCGCGTAGCTTCAGCGTCCAGCTGACGGAGGGCACCCGCCGCCGCGTTTCTCGGGTTCGAGTAAGTCTTCTCCCCGCTCTGACTGAGCCGCTCATTGATGTCGCGAAACACATCGTGCGACATGTAGACCTCACCACGGACCTCCAGCACCTCAGGTGCGCCCTCAATGTGAGCCGGGATCGTTTTGATGGTTCGCGCGTTGGCTGTGACGTCCTCACCGATCTCGCCATCGCCTCGCGTGGCCGCTTGCACCAGAACGCCGCCCTCATAGCGTAGAGAGAGCGACAGGCCGTCGATCTTCGGCTCCGACGTAAAGGTTAGCCCCGCGACGCCGACTTCCTTCTCGCAGAAGGAAATGAAGTCCTCGACGTCTTCCCTGGAAAAGGCATTCGCGAGAGACATCATCCGTTGGGAGTGTCGGATCTTGGAGAACTTGTCCGAAGGGGCCGCGCCAATCTTACCGCTGGGAGAGTTAGGGTCAGCAAGATCTGGATGAAGAGCTTCCAGCTCAAGAAGCTTCCGCCTCAGGGCATCGTAGTCTCCGTCGGTCATGATCGGGTCATCACCGGAGTGATACGCGAGGTTTGCCCGTTCAATCTTGTCCGAGATTTCTTTAAGTTCTTTTTCACGGCTCACTTGGAGGTCTTTCATCTGCAAATTTCTCTGAGTTTTCGGAGGAGTTCGGCTTGCTGGCGAGAAATATCGAGACCTCCCGCCAGGATCCTGCTTACTTGAACTTCGATTCCCGGCATCAGCGCGTAGACTTTTCGTGCATCGCGCTCGATGACGAGAGAGTCATCCTTGATGAGCTCTCCATTGAAGGCGTCAAGAAGAGCCTTCTCGAGATTGTCCATGTCCGGCCTACCTGTCGGACGGATGATCCCATCAACAGCGGCCTCTTTGCGCCACTTGGGCCAAGATACTGGGAGAGGCATGCGAAAGGTCATGTCGACCCGTAGGGGGCCGTCCATCACTGAATGACCTCGCATGACTTCCTTCAGAACCTTCTTGATTTCCTCGTGGAACGCCGCGGTCCTTTTCGGGGTGATGCTGCGCATCTTTCCCGTATTTGGATCTTGAAATACCCGAGGGCGTTCCTTCGGGACTGGCATAACTCGAAAATCAAAGAACGCCTGCTGAACGACCCCTTGCGGATCAAGAGCCACTCGCCCATCACCCGGAATGGTCTCCCCGGGAATTACTGCCGGTGCAGGCCGCGACTTGCTCTTCCTTTTGGCCTTGCTCTGATCTTCGTTTGTCGAACCCTTCGCTTGGGAGACCTTGTGCGGCGCAGATGCCCGCAAGTCTCTCGCGATCAAGGGGTCAAGAAGCCCGGCGCGCCGTGCCTCCTCAGGTTTCATTCGGATCAATGGAGTCTCCTGTCTTATTCAGGAGATTGGCCACTTTTTCAGGATCAGAAGTTGCTATCGTATTTTAGAAGCCGCCTGTTTTTCCCAATCTCTTAGAGAGATGCAGGGTAGGATAGCGTAATGATCAACGAGGTTCGGCTACTTGGACGACTAGCGAAAGACCCGCAGGTTCGGGAGTTTCAAAGCGGCGGCGCCGTTTGCAACCTAAGGGTCATAACCTCTCGCTTCTGGAAAGATCACAAGACCGGCGAGCCAAAGGAGGATGTGCAGGGACACAATGTCAGCATCCGTATCTCGCAGGTGGCAAAGCGAGCGGCCGAGACATTGCAGAAAGGCGCGCTGGTCTATGTAGCAGGTACGCTGGAGACCCGAAAATGGGAAGGAAGCGACGGCAGCACGCGCTACACAACGGAAGTCGTCATCCGGCCCTACCAAGGCACCTTCAGACGACTTCCGTCGGGAACAATTCAAAGATCTGCAGAAGGTGACATCAAAGTCGACGACGAAGTCGAAATCGACTACATGAGCGAAATCACCCCCTCTGATACATTCTCACTCGGCGGCGGCGAGGAGGATCCTTTTAGCTGAGACGCGATCGAACGAGGTTGTCTCGGATTCTTGCTTGCCCATGTGGAGCTCAAACTCCTTGACGGTCCGCCGAGCGTGATCTGGCGTCCACCATTCCGGGTGCCTGCGACCTCTTGCTTCAAGAAGCTGCACGATCGCCGCATCGGAAGATCGCTCAATCATTCTCCAGAAGCCGCGAGGCGGCGTTGAGATGGTGTATTGCCGACACCTCTTCGCGATTGCCACGTCAGACACCCCGAATACCTTCGACAGATGCGACAAGGGCAGGATCCAAATCAGGCGACCGAGCTCTGCTCGCGTCGTTTCGTGCCATTCCTGAGGGCCTCTTCTCAGGGAGTCCTTCCGCGGTTCCCACAAGAAGAGAATTTCCGCCCCTTGGTCGATAGCCGACATGTGCGGAGCGTCCTCTTCGATGGATGCAGCAATCGGGAACGCGGCTACAGCGGTGTAGCGCGAGAACAATTCATCATGCCACTTCCTGAGGAAGCTGCCGAGCTCTGCGCCGTCGCCGCTCAGCCTGGCGATCTCACGCTTCGGTGCATAGGGAAGAGTCTCCCAACTCCCTTCGCCCAGGAACTTTGTGAGGTCGTTGACCTTTGCGACGATCTTGAGGGCCTGAAATGCACTGCGTGCCCCATGAACCACTTCCGAGCGATAACGATACATCATCGACAGCGCGCAAATCATGAAGGCTGCTTCATGGGGCGTGACCTTCTTCCGCCGCCCCTCGCTGGGCACGTTCCCCTCGGTAAGTTTCTGAACGTAGGAGAACAGAGACAGGGACTTCATGTAGGGCGCGTCCTGCCTGTTGACCTCCTGCCACAGCCGCATGTCGTCGGCCGGACGCACTTCGTTCCTTTTTTCGGAGATCAGTGAATTCGGTGCCCATACCAAGAATGGGTCGCCCACCGGCTTGCCGGGGGTGACGTTCCCGTGATGGCGCACCTTCACGTTGACGTCTATCACTCCGTCGCCTCCAAATAGCGGCACATCGCTCGCTACCGAGGCCAGGTTCCAGCCACTAAACACGCTGTGAACCATGTCGTTACTCATAGGGGCTCTCCTAACAGTCCTATCAGCGCGCGGACGCTGAAGTTGCATCGTCTTTTTGTTGTTTTTGGCGCAGCTTGACGGCTACTGGAAAAGGTCCTTGGTAATCAAAAGAGTACGGGCGTTATCAGAATCCCACCGATCATAGTCAACAGCAATAATCCGCCGACGAGCCCGAACCGTGACTCAAATGCCACCATCAGGCGGCTCCCAAAGAGGAACACCACCAGCCCGATCAGGGAGAAGCGAATCAGCCTCACCGCGAAGGTTGCGACGATGAAAAAAGGGAGGCTCATGCCCATCGATCCGCTTGCGATCGCGGCAAGCTTGTAGGGGATGGGGGAAAGCGCCGCGATGAGCAATGCAAGCCCACCGTTCGCGAGAAACATGTAGCGAAAATCGCTCAACTCTGCTTCGAGGCCATAGATCGAGACCAACCATCCTCCGATCGAAGCATAGAGTAGAGCGCCGACCGCATAGCCCAGAGCAGCACCAAACACCGATCCCACCGTCCCTACGAGAACCACCAGCCACATACGTGACCTCTGGGCTATCCCGATGGGGATCATCGCCATGTCAATAGGGACCGGGAAGAAGGAGCTCTCCATTGCCGAGACGACGAACAGTGCTGTGAGGGCCTTGGGACCTTCGCAGGCGGCTATTGCCCGCTTGCCCAGGCCGGCAAGCGCCTTCATGAGCTCAGTTCCCGCTCGAAGACAAGGTTGTCGGAGGTCTTGGCCCACTGCAGGAACTTCACAAGAAGTTCGTCGACCCTGACATCTCCCGCGGTGATTGGTCTCGCCAACGACAATCCTTCCGGGGATCTTGCCCGGGAGAGTGCGACGTAGAGCTGCCCTGGTGCGAAAGCGCCCCGACCAAGATCGACCCGGACATCGTCCAGCGACAAGCCCTGCGACTTGTGGATTGTAATGGCGTACCCGTGGACGAGCGGGATCTGACGGAACTCTCCGATGAGTTCTTCGACGATACCGCCCGCTGACTCTGACCAGGACTGGCGGGATTTGGTCCACTTGGACCTGGATACTTTGGCAGGGTCGGCGGAGCCATCGAAGAGAACTCGAACAAACTCCTCCTCCGGGTCGTCGGCAGAGATGTGACAAGACATCACTGTGCCAAGAGACCCGTTGACATACCTGCCGTTCGCATCGTTCTTGACCGCCATGACCCTTAGCCCCGGGGCCAGCTTCAGTCGATCCGGGGCAGGGAGAAGGCTGCTATCCTTCCCGAATACGCCGTCCTTCTCAGAAAGAAAGACAGTCTCGTTTCGTGAGTTGGTGGTCTCGTCCTGAAGACCCGCGAAGCCCTGGAGATTATACTCATCAGCCGCAGCCCGTGTCGCAGTGAGGAGCATGGGCACGACACCTTCCCTATGCGGTCTGGAACACCTTCGGTTGAGCCAGGCGACGGCTTCGGCGGTATGCCGACCCTCTCGTATGTCTCCAAGCACCGCAATCATCTCCGGGTCTGACTGCCTCCAGACCTTCGTCAGTGTCGCCACTCGTATCGGGGTTGACCTAAGAACGTGGGCGGAGAAGGCGAACGGCGTGTCGTAGCCCATCTTCTCTAGAAGTCTGCGATCCTCTGGCCTGACAATAGGCGGAAGCTGAAGAAAGTCGCCGACCATGATGATCTGAGCTCCGCCGAAGGGGCGATCGTCCTCGCGCACATCCCTAAGGCGTTTGTCCACGGCGTCGAGGACGTCAGCTCTGACCATGGAGATCTCATCAATCACTATCCGGCGCGCTGTCCTGAAGGCCTTTGAAATCCGTTCTTCCTCGAGGCGACTTGAATCAATGACACCGATTGGAAGACGAAAAGCCGAATGAAGGGTCACAGCATCAAGATTCATCGCAGCGATTCCAGTCGGAGCCGTCACCACCATCGATCGTCCACCGGGAATCTTCTTGAGATAGTCAATGAGTCTGGATTTACCGGATCCCGCTCTGCCACTAATAAACACAACTGGCGCTCCAGACCTGACGGCAGACAAAGCCTCTCCAATTCCGGGCGATGCCTCATACTCCAAATCTGGAGAAAATCCATCTGACTGGACCGATCCCGGCTGACGCGAGAAGCCCGCGGAAGACAGCCCTCCGGCGGGTATGCGTTGATCTGGGTCCAGAAAGCTCCTACTCATGACCGACACTCCATTTCTTATTGAAAAAAATGGTGATTTTCAGTCACTGTCCCAAGAATACGCGTTTGTTCTTGAACTTTCCGGCAAGATTCCCACGTCACTATAGCCGCGCCATTGGGCGGCCGGGCCTGTCAAACAGAGGGCCTGCATTAGTCGTGTCGCTTATAGAAAGGTCACTCTTCATGCATACACAGAACCGTCCCAGCTTCCATTCAGCATCCGTAGGCTTTGATCGCCTAATGTCGATGATCTCCGACTTCTCCGATGCCGGAACCAACTATCCGCCCTACAACATTTCCAAGTCGGACGACCGCAGCTATCGCATCACCATCGCAGCGGCAGGGTTTTCAATCGACGAGATCGAAATCACACATCACCAGGATCGCCTCGAGGTCAAAGGCGCGAAGGCAGACACCGAGGACATGAGCTCCTTCCTCCATCGTGGCATCTCTCTTCGTCCCTTCCGCCGGAACTTCGTTCTTGAGGAGAACACGCGTCCGGTCGGAGCTGAGTTCAAGGACGGACTGCTCCACATCGATCTGGAGCACGTGATCCCTGAAGAAAAGAAGGCCAGGACGGTCAATATTCGCGCGTCCTGAACACGACGGGAGGACCGATAGGTCTTCCCCATTTACTCGACAAGCTGATGAACGCCACTAAGGGGTGGCGCTCATCAACAAGATACGGTCCAATGCCGCTGCTTAGCGGCTTTCAGCCCGAGTGCTGGGGGCGAAGCACAGACCAATCACGGATGCTCCAATGCCCACGCACGACGCAACGCGGCCCTTTAATCCAGAAAGCCGCGGCTTCACCAAGATGACTCATCAAGGCCCAGGCGGCCTCCTGTGGTTTGAGCGACTTGTGCCAGGCGTAGACTTGTCCGGATCCGATCCACTTCGGCTGAATGTGTTCTTAACAAGAGACGGCGATTTCACTACGATCTGGTTCGGATTTATCGATCCGTTCATTGCAGAGTTCGAGGTCGGGGTGTCGGACGACCCGGAAGTGAACTTTTCCCAGCTTTACGAGAGCGTTCTTTTCCGGGGTGATATCTCGGAAGATGCTTTTGGAGCACAAGTCCTCAAAGCCATCAGGACCTGGCAGTATCCGCCAAACCGGATTCACAAGATCGAAAAGGGAAAGTGGGAATGCCGCCTGCTTTCTGAAGCCTAGCGAAGATCTGTGCCGATCGAGGAGAGCCGGCATAGGTATGGCTATGGTTGCCTCAGCGTTGCCCTCTGGCGCCAACCAATCCTTATCGATAGACCGAATGATCTGATGCTGGTATTTTCGAGCATTGGGGCCTGTCATGGAGGATTCGATGGTGGGCGAGTGGAAGTGCACTCCATTGGATGTCTTCGGCGTGCTCCCGCATGTTCAGGGCGACGGCATTACCAAGCTAAATCCAGACCCGTTCAGCCAGGATCCGAATTCGCGGATCTGGCTCTACATCGTTCGCACGGACGGGTCACTCTGGCGAATGCGAGGTGCCGTAGAGGCTGCAGAGCAGGTTCCGTCGCCTGGAGACCTAAAGCGCGTCGCGGTCTCTCCGGACATGAGTGTGTGGTGCGTTTGAGTGGACGGATCGGTCTGGTGCATGCGGGGCGATTTCTCGTGGTCACAAGTCACTACGCACGAGCCAGCAGTAGATGTAGACGTGGGTGCAGACCGAACCGTATGGCTCGTGATGCGAAATGGCCGCTACTATGTCCAGCCAGTTGGCGCGAGCGAACCAAGATACGTCGCGTCCATTCTGAGCTTCACCGTGATCACCGGAATCGAATCGCCTATCTTTATCGACAACTCACCCAGTCCCGCCGGGAAGGCGTGGGGAGCAAGTAACTTTGCGGTTCCAGGCGGCCTAATTCACAGCGACGGTTTCTGGCGGCCCTCCAGAACTCCGACAATCCGGGACGTCTCAGATATCTCTACGGCACCGTCCAATCTTTGGATGGTGAAGACTGACGGGACGGTCTGGACGACGAGCGATGCCGTCACCCAACTCCGCCGTGGACCGATTGTGGCATTACGAATAGCTGCGGCCTATGACGAGCGGGCATTTGCGGTCGCGCCCGATGGGCGTATGTGGCAGTGGCATCTTACGGTGGACCCGGCTCCAGCGCCTCATCCAGCTCCACCCGTTCCTCCATCACCTCCGCAAGCTTCGGCCACAATGCGACCAAGACTATCGGCATCTACGACAGGAGGTGGCGCCGGGACAGTGATCAAGCTCGACGGAGACAGCTTTCTCGATGACGCTATGGTTACTGTTCGCGGCGTTCGGCTAGGAGATGGTACGTTCTTCGAGTGGTACTGGATCACGCACTCCGACGCTGACGGAAAGATTGCATTTTCGGCGCCCGTCCCATGTGTGCCAGGGATCACGATCCACTTCTCAGCCAATGACGGTCGTCGTCTGGAAGGCGACGTCACTGAGCGTCTGTGGAACAATGTCTTTCCGGTGCAGTGTCCGGCAGGATAGACCATCATCTTCTTGTAGATGTCGAACAATCCAGCGACGAAAAATCACCGCGTCCTACGCGTAAACGCGAGGAGAAGACCTGTCGTGATCCCTACGGCGATAGCGGAGGAGCCACCGTACGAGACAAAGGGTAACGTCATTCCTTTTGCCGGGAAGAACTTCACAGACACACCGATGTTGATCAGTGCTTGAAGGCCCAGGAGTCCTACAAGTCCGCAACCAATCACTCGCCGATCGTGCCGAGGCTCTACCATGAGACGGACGAAGGATCTCATGACGATCGTCAGGTAGAGCAGGATGATGGCCAGCACCATTACAAATCCATACTCTTCTGCAGCCACAGCAATGATGAAGTCAGTATGAGCGTCAGGAAGAGAGAACTTCACGCTCCCTTCGCCAATCCCGGCGCCGAACATACCGCCGCTCTCAATCGCCCTGATCGAGTATCCCACCTGCTCCGTTGGGTCGACCTCCTGCACCAGGAAGTTGTCGATCCTCCGAGCAACGTGCTCTGAGTTGAGATAGGCCAGAAACCCGCCGGCCGCTGCCAAGATTACAAGCCCGATCATTCCGGTAAGGGAAGATCCGGAGACGAGGTACATAAGGAACCAGCAGGCAAAAATAAGGGCGGCCTGTCCAAAGTCGGGTTGCATGGCCAGGACCACCACAACAAGAACCAGGATGAAGACCGAGGCGTGGACGCCACCAAAGGACCGTCCTCGAGTGACCATGGCCATCATTCCACCAATAGACACAGCAAAGAAGGGTTTGAAGAACTCGGAGGGCTGCACGCTCATTCCTCCGAGAGAATACCATCGCACAGCCCCTTTCCCGAAATCTGTTCCAAGGAGCGGGAGCAGGCAGATCATCACAAGAACGAACAGCATTGCAGCAAGGGAGCCGCTGCGAATGAGCTTCTCGGGTAGCATCGAGATGACAAGCATGAACAGAATCGAGACCCCACTGAAGAAGGCCTGCTTCTTCACGAAGTAGAAGTCCCCGAGGTCATGCCGTTCAGCAAGGATCGCCGATGAAGCCATTCCCAACAAGAGCCCGATCAAGCATAGGGAAACGACCGCGAAAATCGCCACCGTGTCAACTTCCGACCACCACCTGGCAATACGAGAGACTTTCCCCAACCCCTCGTCGCCGAAAACCGCGGGGGACAGGTGCTCATCCGGCGCCTGGGTCATTAAAAGTCGTCCGGAAGATCGAGCGAAAATCCGAGGTCTTGAGCTGCCGCTCGATGCAGACCGGTCTTTTCCTTTTGCGACAAGTCGAGCACAGAGGCGATCGCATCTACCCGGTTTGCACTGACGCGCTTGGCGCCAGTGCTGATCGATGAGACATAGGCAGAAGAAACATCGAGCTTCTCTGCTAAGTCAGACTGCATCATCGATCTCGTGGACAGAGCCGTACGTAGGGCCTGTCCGAACTTCGTGTCGCGCTCGGATTTGAGTTTCTTGCTCATTTATCGGTCCAGAGGTCCCCGGCAGAGAGTTTGTGATCGGACGAATATGAGGTTGTCGCCATGGCTCCGGAAGCGAAGCCTCGGGTAACTGCGGCAGTTGCGGCGAACGCATTTCGAGTTGCCTCCCGATCGACGCCATACGACAGCGTCTGAGCGCGAGAGATGCCGAGGCGCTCACCTTGCTTGTAGGCATTGATCCCCGCACCAAGGAAGTTGACCTGCCATCCGGCCTTTTCCTTCGCGGAGATCATCGCCTTTACAGCATTCCAGCTGAAGTCCTTCGAATGTCGTTCATCCCCATCTGTCTGGATGGCGAGAACAACTTTGGCGGTCTTGCCAATAAGACTCTCCTCAACCGCCAGGATGGTCGTGGCTACGGCATCCAATAGAGGAGTTCCCCCTCGCGGAGCGAAGTCGCTTCTGGTGAGTAGCTGAACCTTATCCACTTTCTTTGCGACAAAGATCTTCTCAAGCTTCATCTCCGTTCCCGGGAACGGCGAGTCGAACAGGGCGAGCGACAGGCGAATGTCGTCCTGACTATCCTTCAGATGAGAAATGTACGAATTCACAGCTTCGATGGTTTCGTCCCGAATTTCTTCCATCGAACCTGAACGATCGAGCAGCAGTGTGACGAGCGTTTTGTTGGACTTCTGGGGCATGGTGTTCCTCATTGATTAACCTACGAGGTATATTGGTCCGAAATCCCATTCTGAAAAAATACGCGAACCTTTGTTCACCGGTGGACTTCTGAAACAGCCCAACTAGCCAACATTCCAAGGGAATGGAGGTGTTTGACTGTGCCGAATAACTATAACCCCGACGATGGATCCGAAAGGCGTCCCCTGAAAACAACAAAGCTCAACGCGATACCTGCCCATACTCAGGAGCCGGTGGATGTCTCGCGTCAAGACCAGCTCAACGACCAAAAGAACTTCAGCTCGAGAGATATTGGAGGCGCCCTTAAGAAGGCGCGCGCGAAGTCTGAGAGAACTCGAAAAAGAGAGCCAGAGACCCGCCCGCGCGGTCAGAAGCCAATGACCGAAAGCCGGATACGAAATATTTCTGAATATTATGTATCCCAACGTGAAGCATCTTCCGGAATGCTTCGTGATATGCTGCATCGGCGAGCGTATGCCTGGCTTCAAACACTTGATGATGGGGAAATAGCCGAAAAGCAATCGGAGTTTTCGGACCGTGTTGAGGCGCAGATAGCCAAGTTGATTGAGTCAGGGCTAATCGACGATAAGCGATATGCAGAACTGAAAGCTAGATCCGCTAGATCATCTGGTAAGGGCAGTCGACGGATCGCCATAGACCTCGCGAAGAAGGGTATCAGCCCTGACCTGATCGCAGATGCCATCGCAGCCGCGGATGCTGAAATCATAGACACCGAAGACCCGGATATCATTGCCGAGGAAAGCGAGCGCGCATCTGCAGAAAAGCTCGCTCAAAAGAAGAGGCTTGGCCCTTTCAGACAGAAGCCACTGCCTTCGGACCCACTCGAGAGAGCAAAGATCTGGAAGCGCGAGGCTGGCGTACTGGCGCGAGCAGGCTACGGGATGGACATTATCCGCCATATTCTCGACCGTGAACCAGACATCGAGGACTAGTTTCAGGTCGGAAATCCGTACTTGTTCTCATCGAGGTCGCCTCCTCGAGAGAAGAATGAAAGCAGAACGGCAGCGGATCCAATCATGCTCCACTTTCCGAACTCCATGAGTTGAGAAGCCTGCTCAGGCGTGAGAGCTGGGTTTCCCTTGTTCGTGAACTGATCGTATCCAACGATCCATGTTGCCGAACACAAGAGTGGTAGAAGCATCATGAAGCCAGAAAAGTTGTGGTCATGAAGGCGGCGTACCATCAAGGCAACATTGGCCAGAATGAGCCACACACCGAATATCAAAACAACCCAGTTGAGGGGGAAGACGGTGATTGCACCGGTCGCCTTGTCGAGAAGATAAGCCACTCCTCCGCAAACTGCGGTGAATAAGATAAATGACCAATGCTCCAACCTCTCTGATCGGCCGGAGTAGTTGAATGTGCCTTTTGCCGCATCGGTTATGGCTTTAGTGATCATTGTCTGGCCTAGCCGTGTTTGTCCGTCTGCAACTAAAATAGGCAAATACAGCCAAAGTTTTCCATATTTCCCAGTCCACCCACATCATTTTTCGGGGGCCCAAGAGAAATGTTTGAAGCCATCAAGACGATCATCGTCCTTGCAGTTGCTGCAAGTGCAATTTCTGCGGTCTCAGCAGGCGAGCCTTCGGGCATTCATGTGGGCCGGATTGTCATAGATGGAAGAGACATCTGCAACGGAACCCTGGTTTCGCCAAGCGTGGTTCTCACTGCGGGGCATTGCATCCAACCACCGGGAGAGCTTTCCCCAACCAAGCCTCATAGGATAAGCTTTCTAATCAAGTCTCCGCGGGACAACAAGCGACGCCTCTTCTCCGCGATTGACGTCGGGCTCACGCCAGCGTTCGCCTATAGAGACGCCAACGCTCCTGGAGTTCCAGCTCTTCAGAATGATCTGGCCCTGGTCAAATTGGATGGGATAGCGACCCGTACCGGATATCAAACTGTCGGAGATCCAGATGAGAAAGACGGGTTGGTAAAAATTCCAGCGAAGCTCGGAAGGGACAGAGCTCCTGAAGGGCAGGAAGTTTGCTTGGACCGAACCTTCAGGAATGGCTTGATGCTGTTATCCTGCCACCGAGACGAAGGCTTTTCTGGTTCTCCGGTCTTCGCACAGGTCGAAGGGATGCGACGTATCGTGGGCGTCGTTACAGCGAAGAGCAAGAGAGCGAATGTTCCGGTTCTTTATGCCGTTGTGCCTAGCTTCGCGCTTCACAGGGTGGTCTGGAAGTCCCACCTTGGGGATCATCAAATCAAATCGATTGCCCGAGGTGGCGATTATCGCCCGAGATAGTAGACTTTCTCGGAGGCGGGCATACCGGAACCGGCCAGTGCCAGAAAAACGAGTCTCAAGTGCGATTTGGGATCATCGGAGACTCCCTTCAGTAGGATCCTTCGTCCTGTGTTTCTGTGCGCGCTATCGCGCCACCAGTCAATCTGCCCCTCGATGTCAGCACCTTCCAAGCGGTTGGCGGAAAGCTCGGCTGTGATCGCGTCGCTGCGACGTGCTCTCTCCTGGCTTGAAACGACGACATAGTTCGGATCCCTGCGGAGATATTCGAAGTATATCTGACACATCATGGGGATTCTCGATTCACACAGGGGTTCGACCGCCACGAGTGATGATGAAGAGGACAGGTTTTCCTCGGCCGCCAATGATGTTGAATAGACTGCAGCAACAGCCAAGATAGAAATCAGTCGCTTCATGTAACGAGTTCCTCCCTTGGTGTGAAGATAGAGATCAGTACTGCCAGGCGGTTGATCTTCGCAGGTTGTCTATTCCTTCGGAATTCCCAGGTCGGGTTCATTTTCCTAGATCTAGAGAACCTCTACAGGAAAAAAGATGAACAGCTCAAAGCTTCTGATCGCAGGGACCCTTACACTGAACCTCGCGATGACAGCCGCCCTCATTCGTGCAAATGCCGATCTACAGATCCTCCTCTTCGGAAAGGAACTATCAGGGTGGGGTCAGCACATCGCCACAGCCAAGCCCTCGGAGAAGGGGCTGACCGGAGCCGACGCAGCACTCTATCGCTCAGAAGAAACGCAGGACTACATCCTAGATGTGGTCCGTTCGAACCCTGATGCAGTTCTGGATGCGCTCAAACTTCTGCAAGCCCGCGAAACAGCACAGCTCGAACAGGATCAGCTCTCCGATGTCAATGACGTGGGCGAAAGAGCCGACTTCGTCGACCGAAACAAGAAGCCAGACATTGAGCAGGTTCTGAACGCCCATGTTGGCGGAAACCCCGACGGTGACGTCACGATCGTGGAGTTCTTTGACTACAACTGTCCGCACTGCAAGAAGGCCAGTCCGGTGCTCGAGAAAGTGGTCAGTAGCGATGGGAACATCCGCGTCATCTACCGGGAATTTCCGATCCTGACGCCTGGATCGGCCTTCGCGGCTCGCGCCGCTCTCGCATCTCGGCAACAGGACTTGTACGAGGAGTTCCATACTGCGATGATGGCGGAACAAGATCCACTCGAGGAAGCTGACGTGCTCAGGATCGCGGAGGAGGTTGGGATCGACCTCGAGCTCCTGGAGCGAGACATCGGCGACCCTTCGATCGTTGAACATCTTCGGACAAGTCAGGATCTCGCCGAATACTACGAAATCCAGGGCACGCCCGCATTCGCCATCAATGGAGAGATCCACGCCGGCGCTCCGACGGAAGCCAGACTGACGCGCGAGATTTCAGAAGCTCGATCAAAGTAGTCGCTTTCGAAAGAAAGACAGAAGCTACGACATCCTGGCCCACCGTTCTTTCAGTTCGGTGGGCCCGCTTGTTCTTGAACCCTGGAGTCGATCAATCAGGGGTTCGCCAGCGAACTCCACGGTCTTCTCTCACGATCGAACTCCACCCAGGCCATGGCTTGCGTCCAGTGGAGCAAAACCCCGAGTTGCCTATCAGGCGGCGGCCGAGAAGTAGAATGCGGTACCTAGTCGGATCTCATCGCAAGCGCGAAGAAGATCCCCGAGACGGAACGGCATCTCCAGAGACCGCGGTGCGACTTCGCCAGGGCAATCCACGCTGAATGCAGTCAGGATGACCTCGCAGGTTTCATGCCCGGTTCCGCGCTCGATCTCCATGAAGTCCATGGAAAAGCTTAAGGTCATGGTCTTGCTGCGATGGCGCCTATAGCTTGCGTCGGCCCACCTTCCGCGGACCCACTGACCCCAGCTGCGCGTGGATAGGATCTCGTCGCGGCTGCGGTGGTCTGCGCGAACGAACGAGAGGATTTCAGCGGGAACTTCGTCAGGCTTTGTGAGCCACGGCCCGCGCCCGTCCTGGCGCATTCTGACCCGCAGCTTCTGACCTTCGTTCGACACCTCGATCTGCCAGTTTTCAGACACCCGATGGGTCTCTTGCGAGCGACGGATCTGAAGTCCGACGTCGTAGTTAGTCTTCTTCAGTAGTGCTTGGGAGATATCCTCGCTGGACCCCGAGCGGACCCCGAATGTTCTCCCCAGATCTTCGATACTTCTGATCTTCGAACCTGCTGCCCTGATGCTTCTCATCTATAGAGCTCTTCTCCATTTTTCTTTGAAATAACGTTGTGAATTCAGAGAATAAGGAGGCGACCGTGGCAGGGCAGGGGCCTCTTGAGCGGTGTTCGCTCGGGCACCTGGACTATCACCGCCGCGGGTGATCAAGCGGGATCACCGGTCAAGCAAGAACGAACGAAACGATCGTGGCAAATCATTGGATGGAAATGGGTCCACAGGGGCATCTGTGCAAACAATACCGGACCTTGATGTCAGTCTTGCGAAGATCCTGATTTTTCCATCGGCGCCCAGTGGGAAAGTCGATCGCGCGCTCTTCGGCCACGGTCAGGTGGGAAATTTCGGAGAGGGGAGACCTTGCCCGAGCATCACGGCACAAAGGGATCCCAACCGAGGTGCTTCCTGGACAGCCGAAAGGCCAAGACACAACAGGCAAAAAGCACAGCGCCAGCCAGCCCTTGGATCACCGACAAAACAACCATCTCGACCTCGGAGATGTCCTGCGGAAGCGCAAGCCCGACGAACATCGTCAGACCGCACCCCAGAGCCGTCAAGCAACCGATCATGACCAGTCGCACACGAGTTGGCCAACCCTTGAGGGGCCAGATGATGACTGAAGGCAGTAGGGCTGCCGTAGACATCGCGGCATAGGCCGCACATCGGTAGTGGTCGATCTCAACGGGGTTTTTAGCCCCGAGTGCAGCAACTACGGCATAGGCATAGCCGCTGGCCGGAGCGAGTGCGGTATAGGCAACGCGCCAGGTGCGCCCCGCCAGCGGCAGTAGCGTTGCGGCGATCCATGTCGCTCCGAGCATGATCAGCATGTCGGGCTCGTATTGAAGCCGATCGAAGGCACTTTCCGCGTCCCTCGCTTCAGGGTTTGGAAATATTCGCAAGAGCAGGTGTTTTGAGCCATTTCGCAGCACAATCCCCGCCGCGGCTGCAAGCAGGAGACTCAAGCAGATTGTCGCCAGCATCTTGAGCGGTCGACCGTCAAGGCTCCTGGTCTTCATCATGCTCGCCAGGAAGGGCAGGGGCACAAGCAAAAGCCACAGCCCGTAGAAAAACAACGCATCGTAGGGAGCGTTCGGATCCTCCTTGAGAGGCGTGATCCATATGGCCTCCAGGATCGTCAGGAGCGCGGCGAGGGTGGCTGTGATGAGACCTGTTGCGATCGCGACAGCGTCTCTGCGAGCCGGTTGATGAAAAACGACCGAGATCGCTATCACCGCGGCGGTGCCGATCGCCAGCCCAGCCAGGGCAATCTCGAAGACCGCAGACTCCTTGGAAGTGCCGTTGTCCCAAACCAGAAGGCCGAGTTGGGCGAGTACGACCGACTTCTCCCCAAGCAAGAATAGCAGTGCGGCTAAGAGCACTGACCAGACATGTGACTGCTCGAGATCCACCGGAGTCTGGTCGTGATCGCTGCTCATTCTAAAATCAACCTTGGGTCCAGCGTCATCTACTACGATCTCCCTCGCGGTGCGACATGGATGAATTCTTCGTTCCATTCTTCCACGCGCCCTATTCGCCGAGCAAGTCCGACTTTCTCAGAAATCGAAGTGGGCGAAACTTGTTGAGTAAATTGATCCTCTGCGGGCATCGCAGGGACTTCGCGTGATTTTCGTCCGCTTGCGATAATCCCATTTTCCGATTGGAGCTTCGGCTCCTCTAACAACACCTATGGGAGATCCTCGATTGAAAGACGCGTCACCTACCGGAGTGGAAGCTCATTTTGAGTTCGCCAGCCCTGAAGCGGTGCAGGCCATGACTGATGTCAGAACCGGCCTGAGAAACACCCTCCAATCCCTCCTCTCGGTGGAAATCACGGTCGGCGAAAACTCGGCCACCATCACCGGCCCAGACGCACTTATCGCCAGGGATCTCCTGAGGCGTATCGAGGTCGACACGAGGGGGGACTTTCTCCTGCCTCCGGCGGAGATCATGAGGCTTCTGGAGAGCTACAAGCCTGTAGCCGTGCCCCCGGATATCCGCACTGTTGTCTCGCAGATCCCGCAAGACATCCAGGTGCGGACCAAGAAGAAGACGGTAACTCCCGCGAGCGAAGGGCAAAAGCCCTACATGCACGATCTTCTGACTCGAGACATGACCTTCGGATTGGGACCGGCAGGAACAGGGAAGACCTTCCTCGCGATCGGCGCCGCATGCCACCTGCTCGAGCGAGGGAACTTCGAAAAGATCATCCTCGCTCGGCCGGCAGTGGAAGCAGGTGAGAAGCTCGGCTTCCTCCCTGGGGACGCCAAAGAGAAGGTGGATCCCTTTATGCAGCCTCTCTATGACGCGCTGCGCGAGTTCCTCCCGCCCAAACAGGTCGAGAAGATGATGGAGGACAAGACCATCGAGATCTCGCCACTGGCCTACATGAGAGGACGAACGCTCAAGAACGCCTACATCATCCTCGATGAGGCTCAGAATGCCACCGTGATGCAGATGAAGATGTTCCTCACGCGCCTGGGGGAGGGGAGCCGGATGGCGATCGTAGGAGATCCCACACAGAACGACCTTCCACGAGGAGCCGAGAGTGGGCTGAACAATGCTGTGGATACTCTCTCGGGGATCTCCGCGATCGGCATCCACAAGCTCAGCGCGGCCGACGTCATTCGACATCCGCTCGTTGCCCAGATCATCAAGGCCTACGAAGCCGCCTGACCAATACCGTTCAGCGCGTGGCCGTGAAGTGAGCCATGCGCTGAACGACCTTGTTCGTAATTGACCATCCCTTGTTCCGGCATCACACTAAGAAAAAAAATCGCCGGATTCACGTCACTTACACCCCTCAACAGCAAGGTCTAGAATGCCCTCGAAGACACTACTTACTCTGTCTGTCTTTCTTTCCTCCGCGATTGCGGCTCAGGCAGAGATCACCGAGATCGCCGGACTGTTCTATCCAAGCATCGACGAAGGTCGCTTCACCTGGAGCTGCCAGGAGCAAGATGTGGGGATGGAAGGAGGCGCGCTGAAGATCAGCACTACTGAATATCACGGTGTGGAGAACAGGTGCTCGGTTAACGATCCTTCGCCCGCAGGGACGGGTTACGACATCACCCTGGAATGCATGTCCGAAGGGATGCCCTACCAGGAGCGCATTCATGTAGAGCCTACCGAAACCGGCGTCGAGATTACGAACGAATATGGCGTGATCCAGTGGACGCGTTGCTCAAACTGATCACTTCCTGACATTCTGACAACCGGGTGCGACCCGATGCACTCCAACAGCGACGCGCTCTGGATATGTAACGGTTCGCACCCGAAGAATTAATTTCCCAAAATCATGCTCGGACAAATCTCCCGAGCATGAAGGACACTACTCCACCTCTCTCGGGCACAGCAGCACTTGCGGCGACAAGCATACCGCACGCAGTGACGCCACCTCGGCCTCCGCGGATCCTCATGCTGCAAGGGCCGGTTGGCCCCTTCTTTCGTGAGTTATCAGAGGCTCTGATCCGCGATGGGGCTGAGGTAACTCAACTCACTTTCAACAAGGCCGACTTTTATTTCACCAGCGAGAAAGTTTCTCTGCCGGTGACAGTCAGAAAATCAGACTTCGCAGAGAACATCCGCCTTCATCTAAAGACCGGGTTTGATGTCATTGTTCTCTTTGGCTCAGAGAGACCCGCTCATCGCATCGCCCGAAAGGTAGCGACTGAGTTCGGCACTCAAGTGCTGTCCTTCGAAGAGGGATACATTCGCCCGGGATCCGTGACTCTGGAGAGGGGAGGGAACAACGCGTCCTCTCCGATCAGCAAAGCAGATCTCTCCATGATTGAGGCTTCTGGTTCTTCCCACGCTGAGGCTGCGAACTACCGCGGTTTCTGGCCCATGATCTGGCATGGTGCAAACTACTACTTTCGACGGGAAATATTCGCAACGGACCGCGAGCGGGAATTTCACCACAGAGACACGCCCATCGTACCAGAGGCGTATTTTTGGATCCGAAATGTCGTCAGGAAGGTCGTAGAAGGGCATCGCCACTACAGAATTTCCAGGCACATCATTACTGATTTCCCGGGTGACTTCTTTCTAGTGCCGCTTCAAGTTCCATCGGACAGCAATATTCGTCAGGCGGCGAATGGATGGACGACCCCAAAGTTGATCCATGAAACCATTCGATCTTTTGCACAGTCAGCACCAAAGACATCGCGACTTGTCTTCAAGATTCACCCAATGTCGCGCGGACATTCCTCGGATCACAAGCTTATTTACAACCTTGCCGACACCTTTAGAGTTGGATCACGAACCATCGTTCTCCACGATGGCTCCCTCGGCGATCTAACGCGAAATTCCGCCGGCATGATCACAATCAATTCGACTTCTGGCCTTTCAGCTATCCACCATGGAATTCCCCTCCTGACGATGGGTAAGTCAATCTACGCCCACCCTGAGCTCGCATGTCTGGCCTCCACGGAGGCGGACATTGACTCCTTCTGGACCAAAAGACATGTCGCGCCGCCAGCGCTCAGAAACGCGTTCCTGAGCCACGTACGTCGGGAGGCCCTCCTCCCGGGTGACTTCTATGCATCCCGCGGCCGAGCGACGGCAGTAAGGCATGCAAGAGCGAGCATCCTACAGACGATTTTCGAACAGAAGGCTCGCTGAGATGAACAAGATCACCACGATGTGGCTTCTCTATGCAGCCACTGCCATCTCCGGGTGCGCAAGCCTGCCGGCGAGCGGACCGTCGGGCGCAGACGTTCTTCAAATCGAGGAAACTGTCGCGATTTCAGATCTCGGGATCAACCTTATTGAAATCGATGCGGCTACAGTCGGCGCCCTTGGGGAGCTACAGGCCGAGAAGATTTTCCCGGCGCTTGAGTTGCCGGTAGGGCCTCGCAGTGCGACTGCGCAGCCAGGAGATACTATCCTTCTCAAAATCTGGGAATCCGACCCGGAAGGCGTTTTCGCAACGGGAGCAAGCTCGCAGGCTCCTATAGAAGTTTCAGTCGCGGAAGATGGTTCGATTTTCGTGCCCTTCGCCGGCGAAGTTCACATCGCTGACAAGACGGCCGGCGGAGTAAGAGAAGCACTCATGTCCGCCCTGATCGGAAAGGCAATCGATCCCCAGGTTCAAGTTGTCTTCAAAAGATCGTCTGAGAATTCGATATCCATTTCAGGAGGCGTCTCGCAACCCGGGCAATACCCGGTCGGTGTTTCCCCGCTCTCGCTTTTGCAAGCCATCTCGGCCGCCGGTGGTAGCCGGACGCGACAGTTCGAGACCAGAGTCGATATCCTTCGGAACGGTCGAACCAATAGCATTGTCCTCTCCGATGTCTTCAAGGATCCGCGGAACAATATTCGACTTGCGCCCGGGGATATCGTAGAGCTAAGCGAGATTCCTCGCACATTTACTGCCTTCGGAGCCATTACGAGGCGTGGTCAGCACGACTTCGATCGCGAAAAGCTTTCTCTAGAGCAGGCGATCGCACAGTCCGGAGGATTGATGGAGAACCTTTCCGACGCGTCCGGAGTTTTCCTTTTCAGGCTCGAGAGTGCCACTCGCGTCGCGTCGGCAGGAGTGACCGGAGATAATGATCAGGCAGAGATCCCGATCATCTATCGCCTGGATATGAGCAATCCTGAGTCCTTCTTTCTCGCTAGACAATTCGAGATCCAGGACAACGACATCCTCTACGTTTCCGCAGCGCCAGCCGTCGAGTTCTCGAAATTCATCTCGACTGTTGTTGCGCCGACCCTCAACCCAACACGAACGATCAAGACACTCTCGGAGTAAGAATGAACGAAAAGACTACCCCCTCCGCCATCGCAAAAAGCGTGATGACCAAGGAAGCCAGAGCTATTGAAGACTACGCCCAAAAAGCCGACCCGGCGCTGGCTGACGCCATTGAGCTGATTTACGCCAAGTCCGGTCCGGTAATCGTTGCAGGCGTGGGTAAGAGTGGACACATCGCGCGAAAGATCGCCTCGACCATGCGCTCCCTGGGCAAACCTTCTTCCTTCCTTCATGCATCTGAAGCAAGCCACGGCGACCTGGGTATCATTCATCAGAACTCTGCGGTCATTGTACTCTCCAACTCCGGAGAAACCACGGAGCTATCGGACCTCTTGCACTATTGCCGGAACCACAAGATTTCGGTGATCGCCCTCACGTCCAACTCCGAAAGTACGCTGGCTCGCCTTTCCGATGTCGTCATCTGCTACGGCAGAACGAACGAGGCCTGCATCAACGGGCTTGCGCCAACAACGAGTACGACGCTGTGCCTGGCAATCGGCGACGCACTGGCGGTTGGCGTCAGCCACAAGATGAATATCGCGCCTGAAGACTTCCGCCGGTATCATCCGGGCGGAAAACTCGGAGCTCGTCTTGTCAGCGTCTCGGACCTGATGAAGACCGGCGAAGACATCCCGAAGGTGCGCCCGGAGGCGAGCATCACCGAGGCACTGATTACGATGTCCGAGAAATCGCTCGGATCCGTGCTCGTGATGGATGAGGATCGCGTTCTCGGCATTGTCACTGACGGAGATATGCGTCGGAACATCCAGAATTTGGATAAGTCCTCCATCCTCGACATCTCAACCTCGAACCCAATTTATGTTCCAGGCGAACTCTTGGCATGTGACGCGGTCGCTGAGATGGGCCGCCATGGAATTACGGCTTGCCTTGTGGGGGAACCGGGCAAGCCTATCCAAGGCTTCCTTCATATTCACGACTGCATCTCCGCAGGGCAATCAAAATGAAGACCTGCATCATCATCCCCGCTCGCTATGCTTCGACGCGCTACCCGGGCAAGCCACTTGTGCCAATCACTGCGCGGGATGGAACCACCAAAACGCTCATTCAGCGAAGCTGGGAACGAGCATCGCAGGTCCGCGGCGTCTCGAGAGTCGTCGTCGCAACCGACGACGTGCGGATCAGGGAGCATGCGGAGAGCTTTGGTGCCGATGTCGTCATGACCTCCGAAACCTGCGGAAACGGCACGGAGAGATGCGCTGAGGCCATCGCATCCCTCGGCGAAGATTTTGGGATCTTTGTCAACTTCCAAGGCGATGCGCCGATGACGCCGCCCTGGTTCGTAGAGGACCTCATCGAAGCGATGAAAAAGCGGCCGGAGGTAGAGGTGGCAACGCCTGTGCTAAACTGCGACGCCGAAACGTTTTCGCACTTCGTGAAGGACAGGTCTGAGGGAAGAGTAGGGGGCACTACGGCCGTCTTCGATGCGGCCATGAGGGCTTTGTACTTCTCCAAGGAAGTGCTTCCATACAGCGATCCTGGCACGCACGACGAAGCCCATCGCTTTGTCTATCATCATGTCGGGGTCTATGCGTATCGGAAGACCGCACTCGTCAGCTATCCGCTAATGGAGAAAAGGCCTCTGGAGAAGCTTGAGGGCCTTGAGCAGCTTCGTTTTCTCGAAAACGGACACACTGTTCTCTGCGTACCTGTCGACGCACGAGGCGAAAGCTTCTGGGAGCTCAACAACCCGGTCGACGTCAAACGCATTGAGGAACACATCAAGTGACGAACTGCTTCGAGGTTAAAGGCATCAATATCGGTGCTGACAATGATTTTTTTGCTATTCTTGGCCCCTGTCAGATTGAGAATATCGATCATGCAATGATGACGGCAGAGCGCATCGCGACCATTGCCCACAAAGTCGGCGTATCCTTCGTCTACAAGTCCAGTTTCGACAAAGCCAACCGGTCGTCACACAAAACAGCCCGCGGCGTTGGGATGGATGAAGGACTCAAAATTCTGGAAGCTATCGGTCGAGAATTCGACTGCCCGGTGCTGACGGATGTTCATGATCCAGCACAATGCGCTCCCGTGGCCGAGGTCGTGGATATTCTGCAGATCCCGGCCTTCCTGTCTCGGCAAACCGACCTCCTGCTTGCGGCCGGAGAGACAGGAGCTGCGATCAACGTCAAGAAGGGTCAGTTCATGGCCCCCTGGGACATGACGCACGTTGCCGAGAAGATCCGCTCCACTGGAAATCAGCGCGTCATGCTTTGCGATCGGGGGACGAGTTTTGGCTACAACACCCTCGTTTCCGACTTCCGCGGGCTCCCCATCATGGCAGAGACCGGATGCCCTGTGGTTTTCGATGCAACGCACTCAGTACAGCAGCCCGGCGGGCTTGGAGGAACATCCGGGGGCGAACGTCGTTTCGTGCCGACGCTTGCTCGAGCAGCTGTCGCTGTAGGGTGCCATGGTCTCTTCATCGAGACCCATGAGGATCCTGATACGGCCCCTTCTGACGGACCGAATATGGTTCCTCTCGATCAGCTTGAGGCGCTCCTGCGCAGCCTCAAGAACATCGAAGCCGCACTAGCCTGACTGGAGCTCCGCACGTGATCAAGAAAATCCTCATTGGATCTGATCCCCTCATGACCCAAGAGCGGGAGCAATCTTCCAACAACCGTTGGCTGCTTGACCTCCTAAGGCGTCCGATTGCTCGGGCGACAGGGCTGACGCCTGAGTTGATGCGATCGGAGTTTGGGATCGAGGGCGTCCTTGATCGCGAGGCCTTCTTCGGGCGCTCTGGTATCTCACTCGACCGAAATGCCACCCAGTTCTGGTTCGACGATCAACTGATCACGGGCGAAGCAAAGAAGTATCTTGCGCGCTTCTTCCGCCCGGACACTCTCGTCGTGGGGTATGAGCTGAGCGCGCAGACTCGACGCCTACTGGACGATCTCGGCGTCCCCTACATCGACATCTGGCTCCATCCTGTACGCTTCATGGATGACGTGATGTTCGCCTTCAACTCCAACGACCTCGAGGTTCGAGGGCGGATGTTCCAGTTTGATGTCCCGGAGGATCAGATGTTTCTTCATGCGGACCGCGTGAAGATCCAAACCTACAAGGGCTGGCGTCGAGTCGAGGCGGACATCGAAGAAAACAGCGCCCTTTTCGTTGGCCAGATGCTAAACGACAAGTCCGTCTGCCGTGACGGGCACATGCTGAATATCCTCGATTTCCCGGATCGGGTTGAAGAGGTCGCAGAGACGCATGCCCGCCTCTACTACGCCCGGCACCCTTATCTGAAGCATGGTGACGAAGCGATCATGCGCTACATCCGCCGGCATCCGAAAATCGAACTTACAACGATTCCGGCCTACCGCATGCTCGCCAGCAACCGGCTGACCAAGGTTTTCGGCGTCTCCTCCTCCGTCATTACAGAGGCACGGTACTTCGAGAAGGATGCCGAGCATCTCTTCCGGCCGATCTTCGGCTATGGTGTGTCTGCGGATCCGGAAAGCTATGCAACAATCTGCCAGGATTTTGTCTCGCCGCACTTCTGGTCCACGGTCCTGCGCCCGTTGATCAAGACAAATGAGTGCCCCGTTGTCACGTTCACCAACGGAAAGGATAAGATCCGCGACGCACTCGGTTTCTACTGGTCGTATCCAGATATCGACAAGGTAGAGCACATTCGCCGCGAGCAGTCAGACGCTCGCAAGCGGACGAGCCGCGGGAACCAGAACAAGAAATCCGCTCGATCCCCTCTTCGAACCCAATCTATCCAAGGGTTCTATCAAGCAAGCCAGCAGCTTGCGGAGATCGAGAAGAAGATGGCTGGTGTGGATGTTGTGTCCTTCGATGTGTTCGACACACTCATTGAGCGCATCGTCGATCAACCAAATGACATTTTCCCCATGATGGCAGAGAAAGTCCGATTGATCTCGGGCGGGAAGATCGATGATTTTACCACCGCCCGACAGCAGGCACGGCAGCTCGCTTCGGCCGCGGCAGTTGGGGAAGAGGTCCTCCTTCGTGATCGCTACCAGGCACTGGCTTCCAGCTATGAGCTCGGCGCGGACGTGGCCGACAAGATGCTTGAACTAGAGCTGAACATCGAAAGACAGGTGTGCAAACCACGCTACGCTGGGAAACGCCTCTTTGAACGAGCTCAGCAGCAAGGTAAGCGAGTGATCCTCGTTTCGGACATCTTCTTTGAGAGAGAGTTCGTCGAAGAGCTGCTTGCGAGCGCCGGCATCGCAAACTGGGATCACCTATACCTCTCTTCTGAAGAAGGGGTATTGAAGCATAGCGGTCGCCTGTTCGATGTCGTTCTGGCGCGCGAGGGCATCACCCCTGAGAACATTCTTCACATCGGAGACAACCCGACGTCTGACATCAAGAGAGCCAAGGAAAAAGGCATCCGGACCGCCTACCTCACCGACAAGCGCGTCATCGCGGATCGGGTAAGCAACTCACTACGAGCGTTCGAAGGGATTTCGGACCCCGGTTCACGATCTCTCGTTCGGGGCCTTGCGTCACGCGAGCTCACATCCACTGGCCTACTGGATACCCCTGGGGCCACCAACGCAAACCCAGAAACGCTTGGGTACGGCGTGGCAGGACCATTCTTCTGGGGATTTGCCAAGTGGATCTATCGGCGCGCTGTAGAGGAGGGACTGACAGACGTCTACTTCCTGGCACGCGATGGAGAGATTGCGAAGCGGTGCTACGACCGCGTTACGCGAGACGACCCTTCGGCGCCCCGTTCGCACTATATTCTCGCTTCCCGCCGCGCCGTAAACGTGCCGCGGATGAAGACCTCTCTCGACGTGCTCCGGGCGCTGGATACGCCATTCGCTACTTGCTCTCTTGCTACCCTTCTGCTGAACCGCTTTGGGATCGCTCCAGGCACCTTCTCTATTTCCGCGTTCAACGATGCCGGCTTCTACTCTGAAGAAGACGTCGTTCATCACTCAACGGACAAGGTCAAAGTCGAAGGGCTGCTTCAGCAGGAAACGGTTTGGAAGAAAATTCTTTCAAACGCAAAATCTGAGAAAGCCGCCTTGCTCGAGGCGTATGCTGAAGAGGGCCTGACGCCCTCGTCAAACAATGTAGGCTTCGTTGACATTGGGCACTCTGGTTCTCTTCAATCCGCGATTTGTGACATGCTGAGCCTTAAGGGGACGACCGGTCTATACTTCGCCACAAACGAGGACATCGACCTTAAGATTCGAGAAGAGCATCAAGCGTTCGGCTACGTGGCCGACCGCATTCCCCATAAAGACAACGATCACCCCTACCAGGAGCACATCTTGATGTTTGAGCTCTTGTTCCAGAACGACCAAGGGTCCTTCCTGTGCTACGAAGGGGGCGGCGGTTCCTTGGTGCCGAAATATCTCGATGCAAGCAGTGAGCGCCCACGTATCGACTTCATCCGGAAGGTTCATCAGGGCGCTGAGAGATTCTGCGAAGATATTTCCGAGGCACAGCGCCTTCTGGATCTCAATCTCCAGCTCGATGGAGCGGAGGCTATCCTTGGTTACAAAGCCTTGCTGAGTGCGCCCTATCCGATTGATGCCGAGATGTTCCAAGGGATCGGCTTTGAAAACAAGTACAACTCGAGGGACATCCAGTGGATTGTCCCTAACTCACCTGCCAAAGCGCGATCAGCGGTGTGGCGTGAGGCGGCGAGAGTGCTCTTCCCTGGCAAGCGGGAAGAAGTATCTATCGAAAGCTCCACGACTCTGGGTGTTCGAATGTTGTCTCTGTGCATTACGAACAAGCGCAAGCGCGCAAAGCTGACCCGGGATCCAGATGCGTTTTTTGCCGATAGCAAGCAGCCTCTCATTAAGGCCCTTGGTAAGATCATCTAGCGGCTAATATTCTGAGCGCAGAACAACGAAAGACCCTGGTTGAGAAGATCTCTCGACCGGGGTCTTTTCTTTTAAGATCAGAGTTGTAGGAAATTGGCGACTTTGGAAAAATGTCAACGCATCAATGTTCTTCGCGACGTTCCCGGGCAAGCTCGGAAAAAACAGACCGAACGGTGGTTCATTGAAGATTTCCAAAAAACAGCTCCTGATAACTTACTTTCCCTCGGTGAAGAAGTCAGTCCCTGGCTGGGGAAGTAAGAGATCCTCTGCTCGCGCTAGATTTCTCGCGAAGGCTACATTCAGAAGGCCTGTATTCCTCGAGGATGGATTCCTTAGATCATACGGCCGAGATGACACGCCTATATCTCTCGTCCTTGATACCCAAGGCATCTACTACGACGCTCGCAAGGCGAGCGATCTTGAGGAAATGATTGTGGCCCCCAAAAACAAGGAGGAAAAAGAACGCGCCAGTAGGGTCATCGACCTCTGGAGAGCCTCCTCGGCGTCCAAGTATAATCATCTTCCGGAACCCCTTGAGCTTCCTCAAAAACCATACGTGCTGGTGATGGATCAGGTCTGTGGCGACAAGTCCATCAAGGCAGGTTTGGCGAACCAGAGATCCTTCTCTCGCATGCTCGACGAAGCTTTGGTCCAGCATCCAAACTCTACGATTGCAGTCAAGGTTCATCCCGATGTGAGTACGGGACGAAAGTCAGGACACTATGACCTGGAAAAGCTGTCGAGAATGGATCGGGTCGAAATCCTTGATGATTCGGTTCATCCCGTACAGCTAATCATCGGCGCGGAAGCAATCTACACTGTAAGCTCTCAAACCGGGTTTGAGGGGCTTATTCATGGTGTGCCCGTTACGACATTTGGGATGCCATTCTATGCCGGGTGGGGCCTCACACGAGACATGGCTGATACGCTCGACCATCGGGTGGGAGACGCGATGACTCGGAGGTCAAGGGGAGCAGACCTCGAAAGCCTCGTCCATGGGGCCCTCATCCAATATCCATCCTACGTGAACCCCGAAACTCTCGAAGCTATTCCTCCTGAGTTGGCGATAGATCTCGTAGCGCGCCATCGGCGTAGATTTGAGGCCCGTACCGGGACGATTCATGCAGTTGGGTTTTCACTCTGGAAGAGACCAATCCTTCGGAAGTTTCTCTTACCAGCGGAAGTCGTCTTCAGGGAAACGATGAAAGGCATCCCAGAGGACAGTACCGTAGCGCTCTGGGGGGCGCATGGGGTCGAGCACATGCCACCAGGCTGCAAAGTCATTCGCATTGAAGACGGATTCATTCGCTCCAAGGGGCTTGGGGTCGAGCTTGTGGCACCGAGCTCATGGGTCCTGGACGACCTTGGAATATACTTCGATAGCCGTCGCCCCTCGAGACTCGAGTATATCCTTCAAACTCACGAGTTCTCAGCGCAGCGCATGCAGGAAGCTCGAGCCCTCAGAAAGACCATCGTGAAGACAGGCGTCACGAAATACAACCTCCCGGGGAAGGGGTGGGTTCGACCTGACGCGCAAACACATGTCATTCTTATCACGGGTCAAGTCGAGTCCGATGCCTCGATCCGGTTTGGGTCTCCGAAGCTGAAAACAAACCTTGAGCTCGTCAAGGCAGTTCGAGTCGGTCACCCTGAAGCATACTTGATCTACAAGCCGCACCCTGATGTTGCCAAAGGATATCGATCCAAAGGCGGGACCGAAGCCAAGATTCCACAGTTTTGCGACGAGGTCGTCGATGGCGGAGATATACTGGATCTCTTTGCCAAGGTGGATGAGGTTCACACCATGACGTCACTCGCGGGCTTCGAGGCGCTCATACGCGGGATCCCGGTTACGTGCTACGGCCAGCCTTTCTACTCCGGATGGGGGTTAACAAAGGATGTCGTCCCTTGCGAACGTCGCATTAGGCGCCGAAGTATCGACGAACTCATTTCCGCGGCTCTCGTTGAATACCCAGATTATATGAGTCGAGAGGGGGACCGAACAATATCGGCGGCGACGGCCATTCAAGAAATTCTGAGCCAGAAACCACGTCTGTCTCGCGTTATTCCCTTCCGACGAACCTTTGTGAAATGGGTCGCACTACGTGCGGAAAAGAGAAGAGAAGCGACGCGTAAATGACATCGGACGCTAAAGGCAAGCAGAACGGTCAAGTCCTGAAAGGATCTGCGCTCCCGCAGTCCTCAACTCCTCGCCGCAAGAGACCAGTTGGCTTAATCCTCTCGTTCATCTTGATGTTCGTTGTGCCGACTGTTGCCGCAGCTTGGTATTTTGCGGTTGTCGCGTCCGATCGGTACGCGGCCAGCGCCGGATTCTCAGTCAGATCCATGGATCAACAGTCGGGACTCGATCTCTTTGGCGGTCTTACGGGTATGGCGGCCTCTGGGTCTACGATGTCTGATGCCTATATCATCATGTCGTATCTTACGAGTCAGGACCTTGTGCGCGAGATCGAGGAAGACATCGGTCTCAGAGAAATTTACTCCAGCAAGCTTGCGGACCCTCTGTATCGCATCAGCCAGGACATTCCTATTGAGAAGCTGACCGAACACTGGGAACGCCGACTGACTGTGACGCACGACACCAGCTCCGGCATCATCGAGTTCGAGGTCGATGCATACACCCCGGGTGATGCCAAACTCATTGCAGATACCGTTTTCGGCCATGTGGCTGGCCTGGTGAACAAGATCTCGGAGCAGGCGCGCGAAGATGCGCTTCGATCGGCCGTCTCTGAGGCCGAACTGGCAGAGGATCGTCTCTCGGGCGTTATGCGCGAACTCCAGACCTTCCGCAGCCAGAATGGCGACATTGATCCGGCGACTACAGCCGGAGCTCGGATCGAGCTTGTATCAGAGATTGAAGGAGAGCTCTCTTCTGTGGAAGCGCGTCTGGAGGCTACTCGGCAAAAGCTCGACGAAGGCACACCTACTGTTCAAGCCCTGAAAAGAAAGGCCGAGGCCCTCAAGGCGCAAATCTCTGCTCGCAACGACGCTCAGTCCGGAGATCTGAGAGAAAAATCCGAGATTCTGAGCAACTATGAGACCCTGCAGATCGAGAAAACCTTCGCCCAGCAGGCGTACGCCTCCGCCATGTCATCTCTGGAAGCCGCGCGTGTAAACGCCGCGGCTCAGCAACGCTACCTGGCAACCTTCAAGCAACCTACAGTCCCAGAATATGCTGTGTATCCGCGAAAACTCCTCAGTAGCCTCATGGCAGCAATCGTCTTCTTCGCAGTCTGGGGGGTGTCTTCCCTGATCACATACAGCATTCGAGACCACCTGTCTTGATGGTCGCTTGAAGCAAAGAGTGCCGGCGAACAGATGAACCTTCTTGCGCTCCAGGTCCGCATCATAGCGACCCTCGTTCTGAGAGAGACGAGGGCAACATTCGGGACTTCTCAGATTGGGTATCTGTGGGCCGTGCTCACCCCATCGATTTCCGTCGGGTTGCTTGCTTTCATCTTCTCTCTGATTGATCGACAGGCCCCTTTTGGTGGCTCGCTTCCGGTGTTTTTTGCCACTGGAATTCTTACGATCGAGTTCTTCAACAAGCTCTCAAACGCCCTAATGGCGTCGTTCAGTGCCAACAAGGCGCTGCTTACCTATCCGCTCATCAAGGAGACTGACACCCTCTACGCCAGGACTGTTCTGATCTCAGCAACCTACCTCGTGATCATGATCGTGTTCTATAGTGCTCTGATTGCCGTCGGTGCCGGGCTGCTACCCGCGAGGCCTGAGCTCGTTCTTCAGGCCTTTGCTGCGATAGCTTTCCTGGGCTTCGGGTTTGGCACCCTCAACGCCGTGATCGTATCTGCCTGGGATAGCTGGCAGCACATCGAGAAGGTCCTCACGCGACCGCTCCTCTTTATCTCCGGCGTCTTCTACGTTCCTAGCCGCCTTCCTCGAGAAGCTACTGACATTCTCTACTGGAACCCGGTCATCCATCTCGTTGAGTGGATGAGGGAAGGATTCTACGCCAACTACAACTCCACGATCTTTGACCCGAGGTACCCAATCTTCGTGGGCCTCATCCTGCTCCTGCTGGGCCTCGCAGGGGAAAGATTTACACGCAAATCACGAAGCCTCGCATGATTGAACTTCACGACGTCAGCAAGACCTACACGCTAAAAGGGGTTCGAAAGAGGATCCTCGACCACGCCAGCTTTGCCTTCCCGAGAGACCGCAATATCGCGATCATGGGGAGAAACGGGGCAGGGAAGTCGACCATGATGCGGCTGCTGGCTGGCACCGAGCTCCCTGATAGCGGCAAGGTCATCAGGTCATCAAAGGTGTCCTGGCCCCTTGGTTTTGCCGGTGGCTTCAACGGTTCCATGACGGGGATCGAGAATGTTCGCTTCGTTGCTCGTCTGTACGGGCATGACACGCGAGAGGTCATCGACTATGTGGCGGAGTTTTCCGAGCTCGGCGAGTCGATCAGACTACCCATTAAAACCTACTCCAATGGCATGAAGGCGCGCCTTGCTTTCGGGCTCTCGATGGCGATCGATTTTGACACATATCTGATCGACGAGATCACGGCTGTTGGTGATCAAAGCTTCAAAGCCAAGAGCCGGCGCGTGTTTGAAAGCAAACTGGCCGGTAGTCAGATCGTCATGATCTCACACTCGATGGCCTCTATTCGAGAATACTGCGACGCCGGGATCCTTCTGGAGGGAGGGCGCCTCTACTACTACGAGGACATCGAGGACATCATTCAGGACTACCGGCGACTTCTGGGCGGGTGACTATGCCACGCAGGGCAGGGGGCACTCTCGTCGAAGGGCGTCCCCGGTTGAGGCATCCACGAGCGCTCCAGTAGCGAAAGCTTTGCGCAACAGCATATTCGTCATCCTGTGTCCGGGCCGGACGCCCTCGAACCTGGCCTCCAGATGCCAGCCGAGTAGAGCCAGGTCTCCGACCACGTCCAGCATCTTGTGGCGGACAGCTTCCTTCTCAACTCGAAGCCCGCCAGGGTTCAAGATCCGATCACCATCGTAGACAACGGCGTTCTCCAACGATCCACCGAGAGCCTTTCCCGCAGCATGCATCGCGTCGATGTCCTTCTTCAGGCAGAATGTTCGGGCCATAGAGAAGCCGGACATGAACTGCTCAAAGCTTCCGTCGAAGGACACCTCTTGCCGGCCGATCGCCCTTTGTTCGAACTCGATCCGGATCCACGCTGAGAAGCCATCGCTTGGAAGAAGGCGTGTGACGCTTTTTCCCTCCCGATACTCGACGGCTCTCACTACCTTGGCAGTCTTCCGACGGACGCTGAGTGTCTGCTCGCCGGCGCCTGCAAGGCCGCGCACGAAGGGCAGGGCACTTCCATCCATGATCGGAACCTCCGGCCCGTCGACATCCACAATCAGATTGTCGAACCCAAGCGCCCATGCCGCGGCCATGAAGTGTTCAATGGTCGAGATCGAGGCTCCCCCGGGCCCCGTCAAGAAGGTGCACAAAGGCTGATGATCCACACCATCAAATCGGGCAGGAATGGCGACCCCTTCTCTCCGAAACACAATCCCCGTTCCGGCGGAGGCTGGAGAAATTAATAAACTAGCTGATTTTCCAGAATGCAATCCAACGCCAGTAAATCTTGTCGATCCTAAGATCGTCTTCTGCATCTTTTCGGGGTCTCCTGTTCTTCGATATATGTGACAAGTATAAGACTTTTGCGGAATTTGTTTAAAGTATTCCGCAATTAGTTGGGGCTGTTTGCACATCTCGGTGAGAGCGGGTAGGTTCTGGAACTCTGAGGGATAGATCGATGGAATGACAAGCTCCGGCGCCACCCGCTACCGTATGACGAACTGGTCTGACTATGCCGCGTCGCTAAAATGGCGCGGCTTGCTGTCGGTCTAGTTGAATTCGGAGATAATCTGTCACGCGGTGAAAAGTGACAAGCGTGGCATCCCGAAACTGTCTCCAACAGTGCCATCCAGACCTACCTCACGTTGAAGGTTCTGTTCGACCTGCCACTTCGTCAGACCGTCGGCCTAGTTGTGAGCCTGATCGAGTTGGTCGGGCTCTATTGGTCTGTGCCAGACTATTCGACACTCTGTCGCCGCCAAGCTCGGATCGCGGTGCGGATTCGTATTAGTGCTCCGGCCAGCCCTCTGATCTTCCTGATCGGCAGCACCGCTACCCGATTTCGCGATTGCGGCAAATGGCTGGCACGCAAGGATGGCGCAACTCTCAGGAGCAAGTTTCATGTCGCGATGCACACGGTCACGCGTGATATCGGAGCGGTCGAATTCACCTCGAGCAACGTGCGGAACCGATCATACCTATCCGCCGCAATGGTCCCGCCTGGAAACCTGCGGCTGCCGCATTGTCTTGCAACGAGATCCTGAGGGCGACGGCATGTCTCGGGTCGGCTCCCACGCCTGAACCGGCGGCGGTCACGTAGATTGCAGAAGCCGCCGGCGGCTTGATCACTTGGTACCGCCCTGTCTGCTACTGCTTTAGCGCTATGGCGCATAGAGTTCTTGCGGAAGGTTGGGATTGGTCCCTTCACCTTTGAGCTCATTGACCAAATCACGAAGGTTTTTATTCAGCTTTTCAAACTTCGCCTTCGTCAGACTTACTTCTCGGGCAATCTGGAGTTGGGCGTATTCTATCGAGGCCAGCAGCTCGTCTGCGATCCGATCCTGCCCGGCGACCAAGCTGTAGGGTTCGCTGATACGCCAACGAAGGAGGCCCATCAGGAGTAGGGGGGCATATCTCAACTTGATAAAGCCCTTGCCGCAGTCCCCCCGAAACTCGGTAGAGAGCTTGCTCGCAAGCAAACCGACATTCTCACGCGTCAGTAGCGCAGGAGCGGTCGCGGAACGTGACAGCAGGAAGGCCATGGCAGCTGTGTGCTCGCGCCAGCGCCACTCACGGCCTTGATCCAGACAGAGCAGACGAATTGCACGAGCCTCCTGCGCGGGGCTTGCGATCACGCGCCCCAAGCCCTGGTAGATCAACTGCCAGCTCGAAGGGTGGTTTGCGAACCTCGGCGTCTCGCCCGTCACGGAGCGCTCGATCTCGTCCATGAGGAGGTCCGCCACTTCGGAAGGGCAACGACGAAACTGCCAGGTCAGGAACTTCAGTGCGGCGGTGTCGGGCTCACGGATCTGCCGAGCAATTTCATTGACTTCCGTCAGGGCCCTAGCCGTCAGCGCATCCAGCATGTGCGCATCCGACGCGCCTACGTCTTCCGGCAAAGCCCCGTCACTTGAAATGCAATACTGCTGCTCCGGCCGCTGCGTGAGCGTGGCTGCTAGTGAGGACCAATCCGGGTCTGATTGCACAGCTGCCTCCATGAGAGTAGTCAGACCACCACCTCTCGCATCGTCCGTCCATGAAATCATGCCACAGGCGAGTATCAGGCGCGGAGGCACTGTAGGACGTGGGCCGTTTTGTTCTTCGATCAGAGCATTCCAATCCTTCTTGATGAGCGTTGCGCCATCCCATTCCACCTGCAGGCCACGCCCGATATGGGGTGCATCAACATGAATCTTGGCACGCCCCTGGGCGGGGGTCTGCTCGACATGCAGCCTGACCTCTGCCGCATCACCTGCGGGAATGCCGAGATCGACGATTGCTTCTTTTGGCCACGGAGCTGCATCCTTGTGCAAATGAAGATGCAAATGTCTTTGCCCCGGTGACAGACCGAAGATCGCCGGCCGAGAAGAGCGGTAGACTTTGCCCGCTGGCAGGGTCTCGTCAGGCGACACGAGGTCATGGCTGACGGCGCCTCTAAACTGGCTGCCCACGATGGTGGAAATGGTCGGCAGGAAATCGAAGTACACGGCCTCACCGCTCGCGTACCGCCGCGCGGCTTCCTGGGCCCCACGCGCGACTGCATCGCTCGGCAACAAGATCGGATCGCGTTCGGCAAGCTCTGAGACCCGGCGCAGGAAGGTTTCCCGTAGATGACCTTCACACAGTGTTTCCGCAAGGATCACATCGCAGTCCGCCAGCTCTTCAAACGCCTCCGGAGAGACGTCTGGCGGGGAGGGGGTGATCCAGGAGGGGGGCGTCAGGACCTCCCAACGACCACGGGCGTTGCGAAGAACCTCCGGCCGCGTTGGCAGGCCGAAGGTCAGCTGGGCGATCGAGGCCGCCTGTCGCAAGTGATCTGAGTTCCCGTTCTGACTGCCGGCGGCAACTACCGCGTTCAAGGCCTCCGCCCGCAGCCCGCTGTATCCAAACCGCGTGGGCAGCAAGGTACCTGCGGTACGGCGTTCGGGGGTAGGCGCAGTGCCGTCCGGCCTGATCCTCAGTGTCTGAAGCGACAGTCCCTCAGGGTCGTGGCTGACGATCCCCACTGTCTGCCCCTCCGACAACAAGCGCTGCCGAATGGCATGAAGCGCCGCGAGCACCGGACGCCAAACCAGCAGGCCCTGCCGGATCTTTGCTGTTCCGAGCAGTCTGGAAAGACGTTCCTGGGTGACCTCCGTCGTGTCCGGCGTGTCGGAGATCGACAGCACCGCCGTTTGAGCCCCCGAAACAAGGCCGGTCAACGCGCTGGCAAGGAACGGCTCTTCGGTTCGCCCCAGGTATTCCCTCACCGACCGTCTGTTCTCGGCACGGCCGATTTCTCCCCAGCCGTCACCACGGCCATGTGGCGCGAGCCGGGCGGAAACCCCTCCGATCCAGCGAATGTTGGCGCCTTCCCCAGATCGGATCACGTCGGAAAGAGGCTCTCCACTGGTGACGATCACGTCGGTGAATTGCTCTTCGCCGTCGGTGTTAGTCTCCCAATTGCGCGCTGCAAAGTCACGCCAGCCGTTGACGTCATAACCGCAGATCCGCCGCTGCCTCATGCGCCGAGCTCCCGAGACACGAAGGATGCAAGCGCTTCCAGACCGAGGCTGAGGCCGTCTCCGGACGCATCTAGCGCGATTCCGGACACCGAGCTGCGGGCGGCATCATGCCTGGCCGTCTCTGGGAGATAATGTCCTGGTGTAAGGATCAACCCGTGACGCATGATTTCGTGCGAGGACACCTGCTGCAACTGCTCGAGCCGCTCACCGGCCTCCTTTACGGCGACACCCAGATCGAGCCGCTCCATGGCATGAGGCGTCCAGATTGCCACGCGGCGATCTGGATCGCTGCCAGCCGGATCGGTGATACGCAGGGCCACATGCGCCCGCGCACCGACAAGCAGGGAAGACGGGTTTTCCGGGCGCGACTGGATTTCGACGATGCGGTCGATGTCATGCAGCCAGTAAACCGCGAGTGGTCGGTCCTGGTCGAACCATCGCCCAAGACGCGCCTCGTGCTGCCAGAGGACTGGGGATTGGAAGACGACCTCCTTGTTCGGCAGGGTGTCGATGGCCAGCGTAATGGCCAGGACGCAAAAATCGGTCCAGCTTTGCGCTTGCCAGGCCCAGAGATCATCAAGAACTTTTTCACGGGCAAGCAGTTTGCGCCAGGCGTCGCGTGTGCCGCGATAGGACCGGTCTTGGTCAAGCACGTAGTTCGACGGGCTGTCAGGCGGCGCCACGTCCACGCCCAGAGCCTGCAGGTCGCGGGCCAGCGACTTACAGGTTCGATCGAAGGTCGCGACCCGATGGTAGCGAGCGCTCGACCGTGCTCGTGCATTTTCTCGCATCCATTCCCGCGCGACAGCCGAAGCCAGTCGCACGTAGGCGTGCGTGACACGGTTCTCCAGAGTGTTGAAATCCTCCTTGCGGACGGTCGCGAGGATACGCTGATCACTGCCGGCCCGTTCCGCGATCGTGCGCCCAGGCTGGCGGCTGAGCCATCGCATTGAGGCCCGGTCCATTTCCTGCACGCGATCAAGCGGCACCTGTTCACGCGTTCGCCGCAGGACACGACGCAGGCGTTTCGACAGATCTCCGAGCGTAGGTGGCATGTCTTTGGCCTGCCTGACGATCTCGGCCATGCGAGGGTCTTCTTCCTTGGCGGCGCGATCCCAGGCCTGGCGAAGGCGCTCCCAGACGCGCTCCGGGTCATCCAACGCCTCCTTGAGTTCCTGGATGCGCGCCAGAACACGGTTCATTCGCGCAAGGCATTCGTGCGGAAAGAGGCTTTCCTCGGAGCGAAGCTCTTCGCCTTCCCGGGGGCGGACAGGAAACCCCGTCCGCTGCGGCTCTGTAGCAGAGCTACGCTTCGGGTAGGGATGCAGTAGCAGGGCAACAGGTTGCCGGCGGAAACGCCCCTGCATGAGCGGCGTCACATTCTTGGCCTTCGGCGGAGCTCTCGGCGCTTCGGACAGAAGACAATCTCCCGGGCCGAAGGCCTCGCCAGTGTCCACGAACGCCGAGGCCCAAGGCCGCCGCAATCCCGCCATCAGCGCGTCACCCCCAGCCAGGTGAACTGCCCGGTGCCTGCGTCGTCTGCAGCCTGCACGGAGGCTTTGATGGCCTCGGAAAGTGCCGTGTCGTCGAAGGACTCGGCAAGCTTGCGGAGCTCACCAAACGCGCCTTCAAACTTGTCGACCTCAACGCCACGTAGCTTTGGCAGCAGTCGCATCTCCAGCTGGTCCGCCAGCGCATCGTTCAGGCGGCGGCTTCCGTGGTCAAGATCGGGATAGACCCTGGCATAGGCGGAGATTGCCCGCCCGAGACGATGGCCGAAGGGACGGCCGAAGCTGCGCATGACATCGACCATCTGGCCGACGCTATCTGTGACGCGTCTGCTTTCGTCAGACGTCAGGCCGGTTTGTACCCATCGCTCCCAGTTCGAACGAGACAGGGCGCGTTCCTCCGGCGCCTCTCCCTTGCGTTCGCCGGTCTTGATTGTCTTGGGAGCAGAGAACCGCAGGACATTCGCCCTGTCGACGACCTTGTCCGAGAGGGACTGGGTGCTTTCGTCCTCGTTCATCGTGCCGGCAAAGAGCAGGTTGTAGCCAGGGAAGATCCGCGGGGGTGTCTCGGCACGTGGGATCTCAAGCTCGATCTCGGCATCCTTGCGCAACACCTCGTCGCCAATCTTGTCCGCCGAGGGACGGCTTTCGAGCCGGCTCAGGAAATCGGAGAAGTAGTATTCCACACGTGCGAGGTTCATCTCGTCGAGCAGAAGCATCATCATCCGGTCCTCGACTGCATCATGCTGATTGTTCAGCGTATCGAGCGACCACAGGGCGCGCGCCATGTCAGTCGGACGGTATTTGCTTTCGATGTAGTTGTAGAAACCCATGAGATCCTGAGGGCTGTCCCAGCGTGGCTGCACGGGAACCTGAAGGAAGCCGATCCCAATTCCGGCAGCGTACTGCCGCGGCAGCTGGCTCTTGCCGGTGCCTGAGATACCGGCAAGCACGGCCATTTGGGTGCTCTCGTTGACCTTCATCGCGGTATGGAACGCATTGATGACCCGGGGGTGGTATTCCAGTCCGAAGGCTTCGAAGCGTTGCCGCACGCGTCCCAGAGCGTCACGCTCGGACATGTCCTCAGGCTCGCCAAGGTTCACGAGGGTCTCGATCACCTGCGGCCGCTTCTTCAGCTCGCGCAAGGGGTCGTCATCCTTGTCGCCTTCGCCTGTCAACTTGCCGATGTCCTTGGAAAGGGTCTCTTTCCGGATCTGCAGAGTCCGGACGGCTTCTTCCAGCCCGGCGCTTTCGGCCCTCAGGCGCTCCAGCTCCATAGCGACCGTGTCGCGTTCGGTCCTCAGGACGCCCACGTCCCTCGACTGCGCCTCGGCATCAGCAATGCGTTGCTGCAGGTCCTCAAGCCGCTCGGACTTGCTGGCGATGACAGAGGACAGGGAGGCGCTGCGCTCTTCAAGATCATCCACCTCGGACCGCGCCTGCGAGCGTTCACCACGCAACTGCGAGACCTCGTCCCGCAACGCGTGGCCTTTTGTCTCCATCTCCGCCATGGCCTCACGCTCCGAGGCAGCCCGGGTTGCGAGCTCCGCAAGCTGGTCTTCGCGGTGGGTCACCTGGCCTTCAAGCTGAGCGGCACGGCTGTCCAACTCGCGGGTCCGGCCTTCTAGCGTCGTTAGCCGGTCTTCCGCGTCGCGCAGGGTCTGAACTGTTTGCTGTTTCTCGTCGATTTCCGCCTTGAGCGTGCCAAGCTGATCCGTCAGGCTATCGATGCGGTGTACCAGATCCTCGGCCTTGCCGAGGCGATCGCGCACCCTGTCCAGCTCGCCCGTCCGTTCGCGCAGCTCGCGCGCCACCTCTTCCGTCTCGGCGGTCACGCGCATCTTCTCGTTTGCGACGTCTTCGATCTGCCTGCGGAGGGCGGCGACTTCTTCGCGCCTCTCCGAGGCCTGGGACCACTCGATCTGAAGCTCGTCGAGCTTCTTCTCGTGGGCCTGAACTTCGGCCTGGATCTCGGCCATGCTCAGAAGCTTGTCCCGAAGACTTGCAACTTCGTTCAGGATTTCGTCCCGTTCTTCGGCCTTTGATGCAACACGCGCCTTGAGCTGCTCGAGCGTTTCTTTGGTTCCGATCTTCGCGATCTCGGAATCGTGCCGAGAGGCGAGAAGTACGTTGAAGAGGCTGAGAGCAAGCACGATCCCCGCAGCAACGAGGGCTATGACGGTAAGATCCTCGATCATTGTTGGGGTGTTCCTTCAACTTCAAGGGCGGCTTCGGGCGCGGTCTCTTGGGAGGCAGGGGGCTGGGGCCCAGTGGGCATGTCGCCGGACTGCGGGGTGTCGAGCTGTTCCTGTCGTAGCTCGGCTAGCCTCACTTCGAGTGCCTGTTCCTGCTCCGTGGCGGCAGCGATCCGGTCCTGCAAGGTGCGGCGTGCCCGCTCGAGGTCACCAAGCTGCTGCTGCAGATCGGTGCGCTGGGATATCAGTGTCCCGATTTGTCCGTTCAGATCTGCAAGCTCGGCGCGGTTCTGCTCCAACGGGGCGATCTGCTCCTTCAAAGTCGATAGTCGCACCTGCGCATCCTGCACGTCGATTTCCAAGGCGCCGAGCCGGTCTTGCCGGTCCTCGATCTGCGCGGCCAGTTCTGCACGTCGAGCTGCCAAGCCTTCGGTCTGCGATACCTGCGCCTGCGCCTGTTCGAGATCGGCACGCAGGGCCGCAAGCTCTTGGGACAGTTGCTCGGTTTCTTCTTCGCGCGCCTCCTTGCGCGCCTCGAGATCGGCGATCCGCTGTTCCGCGTCGGCGATCTGCGCCAGCACGACGCCGCGTGCGCCGATCTGCGATCGCAGGCTGTCCAGTTCGGCGTCCGCATCGGCCACCTGCGTCCGCACGGCTTCGAGTGCCGCGCGCCGGCCCGAAAGGTCTGTCTCGGCGTTCGAGGCAGCCTCGGCGGCCGCGTCTGCTCTGGTCTGGGCGTCGTCGGCGCGCGCCTCGAGAGCCGTCGCTTCGGAAGTAAGCTGCTGCTCCTGTTGCTGCATTTCACCCAGCGCCGCGCGCAGGGCACCGCGCTGCCCTTGAAGTTCCCCGACCTCGGTGCGCAGCTCCGACAGGCTTGCCGCAAGCTCCGTAGCCCGTGCTTCACCATCGTTGCGCTGCTCTTCGAGATCGGCCACGGCTCCGGAGAGCGCGGTCTGACGGCTTTCCAGAGACGAGACCTCTGTCTCCAGCGTATCCCTGCGCGTTTCGAGTGCTGCGACTTCGCGGCGGCTGGTGTCAAGATCCGCGACTTCCGTCTCCAGCCGGCGAACATCGGCCCGAAGCGCATCCTCGCGACCATCGAGTTCGTCGAGTCGGTCCTGTGCTTCGCCGATACGATCCATCAGCTCGTCCCGCCTGGCTGTTGCCTCGTCATTCGTCTCGGAAAGGCGATCACGTGAGGCCGACAGGCTAGCGATCTCCCTGTTGAGGTCATTGCGGTTCGAAGTCAGGTCCCGGACCTCTGCTCGGAGACCTGCCGCCTCGTCAATGATCGCTTGCGCAGCAGCCGCCTCATCGTTCAAACGATTGACGTTCTCTAGCGCATCCTCGCGCCTCGCCTGAGCCTCAGTGGCCTGTTCTTGTACCGCATCCCGGCCCTGCTCCGCCTGCGCCAGCTCCATCTCGATGCGCCTGACCTCGTCAGTCAATTCGGCCTGCTCGCGGCGCAGCCCGGCGATGTCGGTCGACAGTTCCGTCCGCAGACCATCGAGGCGGTCGGCTTCCTCGGTGAAGAAGCTCACCCTCTGCTGCAAAGGTGCCGTCTGTTGCTTGATGTCCTGGACCTGCCACACCAGTACGCCAAGACATCCGACCGCCAACACGAGCAGGCCGAGCGCCACGTAAGTATTTGTCCGCTTAGCGCGAGAGGTCTCGTTCGACGAGGTCAAGGCACGCCTCCATGTCTGATTCAAGTTCGTCCACCCAGAAGCGCCGCACGCGCCATCCGGCTGATTGCAGTTGATGGTCCCGCCACAGGTCCGGCAGTTTTCTGTTTCCGTCGGTGTCCATGTGCCAGTGGCGCCCGTCGACCTCGACATCCAGCTTGATCTCGTTACCAGAGAACAGCGCGAGATCGAGGCGTCTGCCCATGATCTCGTACTGGGGTTTGGGCTTCAGGCCGCGCGCTTCAAGGGCGTGGAACAGGACCCGTTCCCATTCGCTGTCGAAAGGGGTCTCGGTCTTGCGTCCGCGCGGTTCCGTCGCGCGGCCGGCGAGGCGCTGAAGTTCCGTTACCTTGCCGCTTCTGGCGAAACCGAGATCTCCGAAGACATGCGCCACTGCGCGCGCGCGTGATATGCCCACGTTGAGACGCCGTTTATCCTTTTGTACGAAACTGACAGCGCTCATTCGGCTCGATCGACCAAGGCAGGGCGAGAATAGGATTACGTCCCTTTCCTGTCCCTGAAAACTGTCGACCGTCGCGGATTTGAATTCGGCGCGGTCCAATCGCTCGGATGGGACCCGGTTCTGAACTGCCGCGACAATGGCATCGGCTTGCGAACGGAAAGGCGTCGTCACGCCGATGCTGCCCTCGTAGTCGAGCTTGACGAGAAGCTCCTCTACATGACGGGCGATGGCGTCGACCTCTGCCCTGTTCACGTTTGACGAACCGTCCCATTGGGGCGCGGGCACATGTGTCCAGGCAAGGCCGGCGGACTGTCCTTGTGGTGGTTTCAGATCTCCAAAACCATGCGCGGTGATCAGACCCTTCTTGTAGAATGCGTCGCTGATGTAATCCACGATATCGGCCGCCGAGCGGTACTGATGCCGCAGCATCACGCGCTCTGCACCAGGGAGTCTATGCGCGCAGTCGAACAGGGACCGCAGGCTCTGTGCCCGCCCAGATACCAGCGCAGGATCGAGCCCCTGCGCTTCTATCAGGTTGATGTCCTGTTTGCGCCCGATCTGCGGGATGAAGCTCAGCTGCTTGTTGTCACCAACGACGACGGCCCGTTTGGCGCGCGCCAGAAGGGGGAGCGCAGAGGCGATATCGCACTGGCTTGCCTCGTCGAAGATGACCAGATCGAACAAGGCCGGCACCAGCGGGATCCGCCGGGGCGTGCCGAGAACCGAGGCCAGCCAGAGCGGCCTGTGGGCCGTGACCATGGTGGCGACCTCGCCACTGACAGTACCGCTTGGCCCACCTTCGAATTCCATGGTGTCCTGCGCCGCCGAGAGTGCCTCATGGTCATCCGCACTCAGCTGTGCGGTGACTGCGAGAACGGCCGGCAGGATCTTCCGCAGGGCTTCCGAGATTTCGCCGGCCATTTCCACGGGAGACATCTCGAGGTCGATCCCGGCACGCTCATGCTTGAGTGTCGCAAGCCTGTCGGCCTTGCTCTGCGGCCGGGCGGGTTTCCTGGGCCTAAGCAGCTCGAACAGGCGTTGCAGCAGTCCATTCTTTCGTGTCTCGGTATCGTCGGGCACTGGGGCAGGCTCCTCGAGTACCTCTGCAATGGCGACGCTCAAGGCTTCATGCCGAGACTGGGCATCGAGGCGAGCCAGACGCGCACTGGCCTTGGCAAGCAGGTCTGCCAGGGTGTTCTGGTCGGGACCGCGTCCACTGCCAGTGTCCTCGTGGATGAGCGCCTTCAGCACATCGTTCATGCCTTGATCTATGGTGTTTGCCGGATCCAGGGTCCTGACCATGAAAGGTACATCGGTGGCCAGAGCACCAAGCCGCACTTCGACCGCGTCGAGTGCTTGGTGGTTCTTGGATGCGACAAGGACGCTTTTGCCCTGCAACAGCATGGACGCGGCCATCGACACGATCGCCTGGCTCTTGCCTGTGCCGGGCGGGCCGGTCACAACCGTAAGAGGGACCTCGACCGCGTGGCGGACGGCGCGAAACTGCTCGTCGTTCAGGGGGCCCGCATTCAAGGGTAACGCGGCTTGGTCATCCGATGCAGGGGGGAGCGACAGAAACGGCGCAAGGGCAGTGCCGGCGAGTGTCTGCTCTGGCCAAGTGCCGATCGTGTCAAGATCGCGCACTGCACCGGCCGTGAAGGTACTATCCGTCGGAAGGAATATACCTGCAATGTCGTGTATATGGATGTCGGAGGGGTCGAGTGTGCGTTCGAGCCTGTCGCCGGTCAATTTGCCGCTGACCTGCCGGGCAACAGTTTCGCGCAGCCTATCGCGGAATTCGCTTGCAGGGAGGCCGTTGTCTCCATCAGCATGGAATTGAGCCGACAGCTCGATCTCCGACCATCCGGAACCGCGTGCGGCGGCCTTCAGCCAATCAGGATTGACCCTGATGTCGGAAGCTTCAACATCCAGCCTCAGTTGCCCGCTATCGCGTCGCCAAGATGCGGCAAGAAGCCCAACGGGTAGCACGACCGGTGCTCCACGCTGTCGCATGACGGCAATTGGCCAGCCAATTGCGAGAGTTGTTTCATTCGCTTGGCGTTTGGCAAGTGCTTCGCGGAATTCCGGCGGGATTCGCTCCAAATCGATCGAAATCGAAATCTCCTCCAGATCGGAAGAGACTAGGCCCCCATCGCCGCTCAATAGTTGCCAGGCTTGCCCATGGCGTTCGGGAGACTGCGTAATGGCGCCGCGCGGATCCGCCCTGAGTGCAGAGCGCCAGTACCTCAACAGCGATTTCGGATCGAGTGTCGCCGCGCTTTGTCGCTTGTCTTCAGGAATTGTTGCCGTGCTCGACGAAAATTTTCCCTGCACGGCACAAAGCAGCTCAGAATCCAGTTCAAAGCTACCTTCTGCATCCTGCAAAGACGCTCCTGTCGTTCCATTTTCTTGTCGTGCAGAAAGGCGTCTCCATTTGCCGTCTCGCCCGAGAAAAATACTTCCGTCCAGTTGCATTTCAGAAAGCTCTGAAAGCAATGCCAGACGTTTGTCACTTTCACCTTCGGCACCTGCCAAAAGAAGGAGTTCTTCGGTGCTTCTTCCGGACGGGAAGGCTTCGATGGTTCGGCGCAGGAGGGTCACGAATTCAACTATTTACGGTTTTCGCGCAATGAGCCATGCCGCTCAGGGCCAGGTCAAGTTGCATGGCGTCAGATGAAAAGAAATTCAACATGCGTTGCCAGAATGCCTTGGGTTTCACGTTATCACTTTCGAGCACAGGACAGTGCCCCGGGGTGTTTTCGAATCGCCGTGGTCAAGTTTTGATCTCATTGATGGTCCCTCTGCGTAAGGGGTTCTTGGGTTCTCTCCGCTATCACCGCGATGGGCGCCGCATGTTTGCGTTCGGGGTCGGGGAAATCGAAGTGGTCTGTGGGGTCACCATCTTCAGCATGCATTTGCATGGTGGGCATCGAGGCAGACAATCGGCCGACCGCGCTCGGGCAGTGCATTCCAGAGCCAGACGGACAACGGACCCGTCTCCTCGCCTATCCGTTCCATGTGGCCCGGTTGCCCTGCGAGCCACGCCGAGGTCTCGCCCGAACAGGTCCGCAACCTAGCCTCTGCAAAGACGGTTCTAGCGCCATCGACCACGCAGATCGCCGTTCGGTTTCGTGAAACATCAAGCGCAGCAAATACATTGATCGTTGCCTCCATTTTCGATGCCCAGCAACACGCCGAGCTACGGTCATCCTGCACCACGATATGCAGTGTGTGGAAGATGATCGTTACGCTAATTGTTTGGGAGGCTGCGGGCGGCGCCAATGACGGCACTGTCGATCTTCGGATAAGGTTTGGGTCGCGAGACCTTAAACGGAGATGACGATGACCGACGACAGAATGGCTCTGATCGAGCTCGTTGAGAAGCAGACGGATCGCCATCTTGTGCGCGAGATGGTGGCCTTTGCCACGGAGCGGATCATGGAGGCCGAGATCGAGGCCCAGAACGGCGCGGCCAAGGGCGTGCCGTCATCGATACGGGAAGCCCAACGGAACGGATTCCGTGAACGGGACTGGGATAGGCGGGTGAGCCGGATCACGCAGGAGAACCCACGCGGCGCAAGGGCGGCTATTTCCCCAGCGTCTTCGAGTTCCCCGGCCGACTGCCGAGAAAGCGTTGGTGGCTGTGATCCAGGTGGCTTACGTCCATGGCATCTCGACACGGTCCGTCGACTATGCATGGAGATCGACGAGCGGATCGACGCATTCCGGTCTCGCTATTTGGAACGGGGCGTGGCCCTACCTGTGGCTCGACAGTTCGGACCTTTCGCCCCACAAACCATCCCCGCCACCGTGAACTAGGCACCCTACATCCTCGATGACCTGCTGATGACCGATGCAGGACAAAATGTCCGGGAGCAATATGGCGAAACCGGTGGTTTCACCGACCACGTCTTCGCGGTCACCGCGCTGCTGGGGTTCCAGTTCATATCCCGCATCCGCGACCTGTCATCCAAGCGTCTTTCCCTCTTCGATCCGACCTCCTGCCCGACAAAGCTGAAGTGGCTGATCGGCGGTAAGAGCAAGGAGCGTCTCATCACGGCAAACTGGCCCGACATCCTGCGCAGCGTGGCGACCATGGCGTCGGGGGCCAGGCCGCCACGCCGGTGCATGCGGAAGCTCGCATCCTATCCCAGACAGCATGAACTGGCGGTCACCTTGCGGGAAATCGGACGGGTCGAACGGACGCTCTTCATCATCGACTGGCTGCTTGATGCCGACATGCAGCGCCGCGCCCAGATCGGCCTGAACATGGGCGAGGCACACCACGCGCTGAAGAACGCTCTCCCCATCAGCCGCTAGGGCGAGATCCGGGACCGCACCTCCGAAGCCCAGCACTTCCGCATGGCGGGCCAGAATCTCCTCTCAGAGATCATCATCTATTGGAATACCAAGCATCTCGGGCAGGCCGTCGTCAAACGCCGCCGCGAAGGCCGCGACGACTCTCCCTACCTCCTGGCGCACATCTCGCCCCTCGGTTGGGCAGATATCCTGCTCACTGGCGAGTACAAGTGACCGAAAGAAGTTTAGAATTCTGCCCACTCCGCCATCAGACCCCAGGGAAAGCGCTGAGGCGCTCTTGTCTACCTTGTCGCGGGGCAGGGCGTTAGATCGGCGCCCCTCAGGTTGGCTTCCGGGCGCCTCTTGTCGTTCTTGTTCCATTGGTGGACTCTAACATGTTGATAACATGGCAGTCACGTTATCGTTTCAATACTGGATTATTGGTTCCTCGTTGGACTGCGGTTGCAGTGTCGGCCGCGTGAGCGGCTTCCAAAAGACGGTTCCTTGCTAACGGAGGTCGCTGATCTTGTTGAACATTCGATCTCCTTCGCGGTGAGTCCACAGATTGAGCAAGAGGCCAGTCCACCGGTTGAATGGAAATTTCCTCGACGAGAGAGGCGATTTCGGCCGAATCCACCCATGAAACTAAAACGACAGACAGCCGCGCACCGCTGCGTCTCATTATGTCCAATAATGCAAACTTATTGGACATAACTATGCCATCAAAAGCGCGGCGCTTTGATCTCTATTCTGTAGGTGAAAGCGCCGTCTTGGGGTAGGCTCGAGGCCATGACCTTTCAGCCTGCCAGCCTCCCGGACGAGATCGAAAGCCTACCTCAGCTGCCGGGGTGAGTCACCTCGGGCCCGGCGGAAACCCCCGGGATTGTTGCTTTTCGGTCGGGCGCGGCGCTTCTGATGCTTGACCAGCTTCTGAAGGATCCGGGGCACTTCGGTTCGCATGACCGACCTTGCCGCGCGGCGGTTCTGAGGCCGGCTGGTGGCGTTCGGGCTCGCCTGCTAGTTGATCGGTCAGGCGACCTTCCGGCTCTAGGGGCTATGGGCATGGCAGGTCGGGTGGATCACTGGGGCTCGCTCGGGTCCCGTGACGAACGGGGAACAGGTCATGAGTCGCGCAAAGAAACCGCGCGGGAGCACCCCCTTCGACCGCGAGATCGCAGAGCTGCCGCTGGAGCTGCGCTGGCGCGAAGGGATGGGCCGGCTTCCGGACCGGCTGGTTCCAGATGTGCTTCGACGCGGTGATCTTCTCGCTCGCACTGCTGGTCCTGCCGCCCGAGAGCGTCCTCGTTTCTTGCGTCGGCGCCGCGGTGTTGAACGCCATCATCGCCTGGAACTTCGACGTCTCGCAGGTCACACCTGCCACACAGGCCGAATGAAGTAGGGCGGGCAGGTGTGCGACGCCCGGGCGACCAAGCGCTGGTCGATCTTTCGACCATGTGGTCTACCTCTCTCGGGTGGTCCGGTTTGAAAGTTATTGCATGACCGGCCTGTGGTCCATCGGGATGGTAGTCTCGGGTGCTGGTTGCCGGTTGCACTGGGTGCGCCCTCAAGCAGCGCTGCACCCCGAACCAGAATGTCCGCAAGATCCGCCCGGCACATGCATGAGGATGCTTCTGATCGGGCGCGAAATCGCCACGACCGAGGCCTATGCCTCTTCCGGCTACGCCTGGATGATGGTCGAGATGCGGTCCGCGGACCTCAAGCGCATCCTACTGTTCAACCGACTGCGCCTGAGGGGGCCGAACGGCGCAAAGTACGAATTTCTGCTGGCGGCCACCGCCCAGAACCTCCTGAAGCTCGCGAAACTGATCTCCCTGCAATCTGAACGCGGATGAAGGGAAAGACTTGCGCCAGACGAACCTGTCGCGGAGCGTGCAAAGAGCTCCTGTTTTCAACGGGATCTGCGTATCTCCGTCGTTCGTGCTTGGAGCAATGGGCATCGGGGTACGGCACGTTCACGCCCGCTCCGATCTGGATCCTGAACGGAGCGAAGGCATAACGCGGACCCGGACCTGAGCAGCTCAGCGCTGTGCCGCTTCAACGCGATGCCGAACGCTCTATCAATACGCACTCGGAGAGCGATCACGCGCGAAGGAGCGGGCTCAGGCCGGGGCGGGCAGGTGGGGGGCACGGGTGGCGGAGGTGGTGTCGATCCTGGCGCGAATGAGCCGATCGGAGACGATGGCGATGATGGCAATGCCGATCCCCGCCAGCAGGCCCTGACCCGCCGCCGCCTGAGACAGCGCGACATAGACTTCCTGCTCCAAACCCTGTGTTCCCACGAGAGCGGCGATCGCCAGCATGGCAAGGGCGAACATGATGGTCTGGTTGATCCCGAGCGCCAGCACCGGCATCGCCAGCGGGAGCCGCACATGCCACAGGATCTGCCATTCGCTGCACCCCATCTGCTCGGCCGCCTCGACCACATGCGGCGAGACCCCGCGAAGCCCCTGCTCGGTGTAACGGATCGCTGGAACGATGGCGTAGATGCAGATCGCCAGCAGCGCCGTGAATTCGCCCACCTGAAAGAACATCAGGAACGGGATGAGCAGGACGAACTGCGGCATGGTCTGCAGAACATCCGCCACGATCCGCAGGGCCGCGCTCAGCCTTTGCACGCGAAAGGCCAACAGGCCGATGGCGCCGCCGAGAACCAGCGAGATGAGCACGGCGGTGCCGGTGAGGTAAAGCGAGAGCATGGCCTTGGACCAGAGCCCCGTCACGACGAAGAAGGCACATCCCGCGGCGCAGATCATTGCAAGGCGGGCGCCGCCGAGCGATGCGCCGAGGGCGATCATGATCGCCGTCAGCCCAACCCAGGGCAGGCCGGTCATGCCGAACCAGAGCACCCACGCAGCGATCAGCAGGGCCGCTGCGGCTGCCATGTGGCGCTTCGCCAGCAATGCGCCGCAGCCGAGCGCCACGG
>Ga0208328_1000041_pt1 | contig 91837 bp, 84 predicted proteins | sample DeeseametaMP2633_FD_184170 | JGI IMG/M metagenome (GOLD analysis project Ga0208328, IMG submission 184170) | Marine microbial communities from the Deep Atlantic Ocean - MP2633 (SPAdes) | ecosystem: Environmental > Aquatic > Marine > Unclassified | place: Northeast of Antigua and Barbuda, North...
GGTGCCGGCGAGACGGTCGAAGACCTGGCGGGCGTCGGTCTCGGAGCCGAAGCGCTCATCCTCGGGCAGATCGGCCAAAGCGGCCTCGTCGGGCACGGAGCGCCACAGCCATGAGGGAACGGAATTCTCCTCGACCTTCTTGAGAACGGCGGGAACGCCGGCCTTGCGGAAATATTTCTGGGCGAGGATGTCGGCTGCGACCTGTGAAAACTGCGAGGGCACATCGATGTCGTCGAGACGGAACACGATGGAGCCGTTCGGATTCTTGATCTCGCTCGTCGCCTTGCGGAAAGCGATTTCCGCGTAGGGTGACTGATCTTGCTTGGTGAAGCGGCGTTCTATGCGCATGGTCTTCTAACCTTCGTCCCTCAATATATAGTGTGCCGGCCTGTTTGGCCAAAGCCGATTTCGCGGCGCACGATTTTCCATTCGGCCCGTAATGACGGCCCGTCCCACTCCGATTGCGCAGACGATTTCCCGCGGGAAACCCGCTCCGCACTCAACCCGTACAAATCTGATTGCCGCCCGGCTTGGTCGGTGACCTGATTCCGTTTGGTCTGGTCACTCTATCTTGTGTTCAAATTAGCCGCAAACACTAAATATTGTGTTAACCCTCATTTTCACACACTTTCAACCGAACGATCTACCCCCTGACGCGCACGCAGATTTCATGACTTGCGGTGAGCGAAATCCGCCCGGCCGCAAGGCCGAAGACTGTTACAAGTTATGGAATCGCCGGCGAGTTGTGGACATTCCGGCTGCGCGACCCCCGTCACGTATCGGTCATAAAAAGCGACTCGGCGGGGCCGGTCAAGAGTTAGGATTCGGCAAAAGCATTAACGCAACATGTAGTGTGTGGAGATGTGGAAGACGGGGATAACGCACAGGCGGGGTTTTCCGGCTTTCCGCAATATGCAGGGCCGCCGAAACCGGCGCGGCACGCCCCCGAAAAAAACCTGCTTGCCGGGACACGCGGCCGCTCATTAGATGCGATTTCCCGCATGTCGCGCCGTGGAGGAAAGATGGACGAGGGCGAATCGGTCGGTTCCGGGGCAGGGGAATCGGCGGGAGAATCGAAGCTGCCGTCCGTTGCGCTGCTGGTGTTCGTCCAGGCAGCCGTCTCGGCGGCGAGCCTGGTTGTGGAAATCGTCGCCGGCCGCATGCTCGCGCCCTATCTCGGCATGTCTCTTTATACATGGACCTCGGTCATCGCCGTGGTGCTGGCCGGGTTCTCGGCCGGGCACTGGGCGGGCGGGCTCATCGCGGAGGCGAAACCGGGCCGTGCGCTTCGCCTGACCGCATGGTCGATGGCCGGCGCGGCGCTGACGGCGGCAGGCGCGACATTCATATTGCGGTGGAGCGCCGGCCCGGTGATCGGCGGCTTTGGCCATCCCATCGCCTCGATCGCCGTGCTGACGATGCTCGCCTTCTTCCCGCCCTCCTTCTTTGCCGGCATTCCCGCGCCGGTACTGGCGCATGTGGCGGTTGCCGCGCAGCCGAACCGGTCGGGAAGGGCGCTGGGCGCGATGTTCGCCGCCAGCGCAATCGGCGCGATCGCCGGAACGCTCGCAGCCGGCTTCCTGTTCATCTCCTGGCTCGGCTCCACCGGCACGCTGGCGACGGTCACGGCGGTCTATGCGCTGCTGGCGGCGCTTCTTTTCCTGACCGCACGGCAGGCGGGCGGGGCGAAGGCGACGGTTTCGGCCCTTGCCGTAGCGGTTCTGCCGGTCGGGGTCGCGGCGCTGGCGCTCGTGCAGCCCGATCCCTGCACGCGCGAAAGCGATTATTTCTGCATCCGTGTCATCGATGTCGCGGACGATATGGGCGAACCGGCCCGGCTGATGGTGCTCGACCATCTCGGTCACGGCATTGCGGTGCGCGACAATCCACAACGGCTCGGTACGCCTCATGCGGCGATGCTCGACATGCTGGCACGGATGCGCGCGCCCCGCGATGGATTCTCGGCTTTCTTCATCGGCGGCGGTTCCTATTCGGTGCCGCGCGCCTGGGCCGAAAATGGCGTTCCGGCAGAGATCACGGTCGCGGAGATCGATCCGGCGGTGACCGAAGTTGCGCAAAAGGACTTCTGGTTCGACCCCGCCGGCGTCGACATTCGCAGCATGGATGCAAGGCTGGCGCTGGCAGCCGATCCGACGCGGCATGACGTCATCATTGGCGACGCCTTCACGGATATCGCAGTTCCGGCGCATCTGGTGACGCGGGAGTTCTTCAGGCTGGTTTCCGAACGGCTGACCGATGACGGCGTCTATCTGATGAATGTGGTCGACCATGCCGACGGGCTTCGGGCACTGGCCGCGATCACGCGTACGCTTCGCACTGTCTTTCCGGTGGTCGAAATCTGGGCTGAGCCGAACCCGGTCGGCGCGGACGAACGCCTGGTCTTCATCGTACTGGCTGGACGGACGATGTCTCCGTTATCCGCCGTCACAGGACCTGCTCCCGATTTCATCCGCGCGGCGCGCCTTTCGCCCGGCGCTGTCGATGCACTGGTCGCCCGGCTCGATCCGCCACTATTGTCCGATGACTATGCGCCGATCGACAGGTTGATGGCGCGGTTCGACTGAAGCATCCGCGTTCACTCATCACGCGATAAGTTGCATCGGGAATTTTTTACTTTGCGGAACAAATTGCCAAATACCTAAGGCGATACTGCGCAAAATCGCTCCCGCGAACTTTAAGTCTATCTAAACGGTCCCGTGGTTACGTAGGGGAGCGCGGACCGACCTCCGGGAGGGGTCGCGAGGACATGATTGCCCTCCAGTCTATCCGTGCAATGTCCACGAAGCCGAACGACGGGTCCATCCGCGAGCATGCTCGCGTCGAGCGACCGCGCGGGAGGGGTTTTTCCGGCTGATGTTCACAAAAATCAAAAATATGTCGCTTATCGCCAAAATCGCGGCCGTCATGATTGCCGTCAACCTGACGGGCATCGCCGCGCTTGCTGGTTACACCTGGACGACGGAAACGCGCACCGCCGTTGCCGCCGAGATGCAGAAGTGGACGCTCAACACCGAGCAGTTCGCCTCCATCGCCGCCGGCGGCATCAAGTGGAACAAGGCGGATGTCGTCCGCGAAGCCTACGCGCTTTACCGCGACGACCCATCCCTGAACATGGTGCAGTTCTACGCGTTCAACCGCGACAACGAGGTTGTGGACCGCTGGACGCGCGAGAATGCCGAAGCGGCGATGAACGAAGCCGCAATCAAGGCTTTGGCCGAAAAGACCGCCAACGCGGACGAGGCCGTCAGCAATTACACGGGCGGGCTGGCGACGATCGTCATGCCGCTGCCGAAGAACGCCGCGGGTCAGTATAGCGGCGAGGTGATCACCGTCTGGTCGACCGCGCCCATCTATGCGGCGGCCGAGAAGAACGCCGTGATGCTGTTCGCCATACAGGCGGTCATGATGGCGGCGGCATTCGGCCTGTTGCTTCTGGTCATGCGTCGGCTGATCGCCCGGCCACTCAACGAGATGACGCAGAGCATCGGCCGCATGCAGGAAGGCGATTTCGCCACCGAAGTGCCGATGCAGGACAAGGGCGACGAGATCGGCGTCGTGGCGCGGGCTCTGGAAACCTTCCGAGGCGAGTTCATCGCCAAGCAGGAGGAAAGCAAGCTCGCCGAAGAGCAGCGCCAGAATTTCGAGACCGAGCGCTCCGAGAACGCCAAGCGCAGCGTCCAGGCGGCCGAGAGCCAGGCGCAGGCCGTCGCGCGGATCGCCCAATCCCTCGAAAAGCTCGCGGATGGCGACTTTACGGCCCATCTCGACGATCTCGGTCCGGATTTCGAAAAACTCGTCACCGACTTCAACCGGATGGTGGATTCGGTCGCAGCGACCATCGCCGATGTGAAATCGGCCTCGATATCGGTCGAAGAGGGCTCCGTGGAACTTGCCAATTCCGCCGACACGCTGGCGAGCCGCACCGAGCAGACCGCCGCGTCGCTGGAAGAGACAGCCGCCGCGCTGCACCAGATGACGTCGACGGTGAAGGAATCCTCCGAGCGCGCCGCCGAGGCCGGCTCGATGGTGAGCCAGACGAAAGCCGATGCCGCCAATTCCGCCGCCGTCGTCCGCGAGGCGATCTCGGCGATGGACCGGATCCAGAAATCCTCGGCGCAGATCAGCCAGATCATCTCTGTGATCGACGAGATAGCCTTCCAGACGAACCTCCTTGCGCTGAATGCCGGCGTCGAGGCGGCGCGGGCGGGCGAGGCGGGCGCCGGTTTTGCGGTGGTCGCCCAGGAGGTCCGCGAACTTGCACAGCGTTCGGCTGCCGCCGCGAAGGAAATCTCGGCGCTGATCGGCGACTCCGGCAGGGAAGTCGAGGGTGGCGTCAAGCTGGTCAACCAGACGGCGGAATCGCTGTTGGGTATCGAGAGCCAGGTCAATGAGATCACCTCGCGTATCGAGACGATCATCAGCGGCTATCGCGAGCAGTCGACCGGTCTCGACGAGATCAACACCGCTGTCGTCAGCATGGACCAGGCTACGCAGCAAAACGCAGCCATGGTCGAGGAGACCAATGCGGCCTGCCAGGAGCTGCGCGCCCAGGGCTCGCGCCTGAACAAGGTCATCGCGCATTTCCATGTCGCCGGCGGCGCGACCGCCACGACCGCTCCGGCGCCGCAGCCGGCCGCACCGGCAAAGGCGAAGGTGCGTCAAGCCATTCCGAAAGTCTCCGGAAACACCGCGCTGGCGGCCGATCCGGGCGACTGGGAAGAATTCTGATCACAGCACAAAACCAAGAATGTCATGCAGCAACAGTGAGGAGTCACGCATGAAGAATACCCTGAAATACGCAGTCGCAGCAGTGGCCCTGATGGTCGGCGTCAACGCAGCCACGGCTGCCGGAGAACACATTCCGGCGGTGACGGACTACGCCAACGCCAATATCAAGACGTGGGTTTCCGACAAGACAGTCATCGAGGCGATCAAGGCCCAGAACGCCAAGAATGCCAGCCTTGCGCAGTCCGATATCGACGCGCTCGACCAGAAGTGGCGCGCCGGCGTCGACGGCGGTGACATGGCTATGATCGACGAGGTTCTCGCCAATCCGCTGTCGGGCTTCCTGCGCGACAAGCAGATGGCCTCGAACGGCGTCATCACCGAGATCTTCGTCACCGACGACAAGGGCCTCAATGTCGGCCAGTCGGACGTGACGTCGGATTACTGGCAGGGCGACGAGGCCAAGTGGCAGAAGACCTACGGCACCGGCGACGCGGCGGCGATCTTCGTGGACGAGGCCGAAAAGGACGAGTCGACGCAGATGCTGCAGAGCCAGGTCTCGATGACCATCGCCGATGAATCCGGCGCGCCGATTGGCGCGATCACGGTCGGCATCAATCTGAACGCGCTGTAAGGTTCGGTCTCCAGTCGAACGGAAAGGGCCCGCTTGCGGGCCCTTTTTTGTTCGATCAGCCCTTGTGACCCTCGGAGATCGGCTCCTGATAGGTGAAGCCGAGATCCCACGGGAAATAGATCCAGGTGTCCTGCGAAACCTCGGTCACGAAGGTGTCGACCAGCGGGCGGCCCTTCGGCTTGGCGTAGACGGTGGCGAAATGCGCCTTCGGCAGCATGGCGCGCACGAGGCCCGCGGTCTTGCCGGTGTCGGTCAGGTCGTCGATGATCAGGATGCCTTCGCCGTCATTGGCCATCAGCTTGGGATCGACTTCCTTCAGAACCTCGATTTCGCCCTGGGTCGTGTAATCGTGATAGGAGGCGACGCAGACCGTCTCGATGACGCGGATGCCCAGTTCGCGGGCGATGATGGCGGCGGGAACGAGGCCGCCGCGCGTGATGCAGACGATGCCCTTCCAGCCATTGCCTGCGCCGGCGATGCGCCATGCGAGCGCGCGGGCGTCGCGGTGAAACTGATCCCATGAGACGGGAAACGCTTTTTCGGGCAGGGACATCGGGCTCGTTCCTTGCGGGCTTTGGAGAGTGGACACGCTCATAGCCCCAAATGGCCGATTTCGGCAAGGCGAGGGCGGGTGCGCCTCGTGCAGGAAACTGTGGGTATCGCGCTATCAGGGTGCGCCGGCGGGCGTCTGTAGCTCGGCGACGAGCTCGGCGACCGCCGCCTGCGCTTCCTCGAGCCGCGCCTCGTCGCTGCCGCGCAGCACGATTTCGGTCCAGAACTTGCCGGAATCGTGTTTCGGATAGGAGCCGATGGCGATGTCGGGCCAGGCGTCCTGAAGCTTCGCCAGCGGCTCGCCGATCGTGCCCTCGCCGAAGGGGCAATGGACGGAGCGCGACAGCAGCACGCGGCCGGTGCGCAGCGTCGGCACGACACTGTCGAGCATCGCCTGGAACACCGCCGGCACGCCGGCCATCACATGGACATTGCCGACAACAAAGCCGGGCGCGACCGAGACCGGGTTGTCGATATGGGCCGCGCCTTCCGGCATGCGCGCCATGCGCTTGCGCGAGGCGGTGAACTCGATGCCGCGACCGGCATAGAAGTCGCCGAGGAGTTTCATCGCCGCCGGATCGTGGTCGCAGGGCAGGCCGAAGGCCTTGGCGACGGCGTCGGCGGTGATGTCGTCATGGGTCGGGCCGATGCCGCCGGAGGTGAAGACATAGGTGTAGCGGGCCCGCAGCGCGTTGACCGCCTCGATGATCGCCGCCTCGTCGTCGCCGACGATGCGGATCTCCTTCAGGTCGATGCCGATGGCGGTGACGACGGCGGCGAGATGACCGGCATTCTTCTCGCGGATACGGCCGGACAGGATCTCGTCGCCAATGATCAGCGCGGCGGCGGTAACGACCGTAAGATCCTGTGTATCGCTCGACTGGGAGGGCATGCTGAGGCTCCGGATGACCAGCCCGTTCTAGGCGGGCGCGAAGCAATTGTGAAGCGGGGGAGTGTCAAGGAAGACGCCGGCGCGCGCCGCGTGCGGTTTTTGCCTGTCGATACGCGATTGCACCCTGTCGGCCGCCGGGCAGGCGATAGTAAGCAGCCGGTCAAAATTTACATTTTGAAAATATGTTGCCATTCTGCAACGACGCCGATCTGTGTGGAAAATTCCGTATTTTTTTCAATGGGTTGGCAAGCGCGCCACTTCGCCTGTGAGGCCACTTTCCGCAAATGAATGCGAGAAAACCGGCCCCGAGGCGGCGTTCGCAAACGTCTTGCCGTTTGGCACCTCTTGCGTCCGGAATGCCGCCATGGATCATCTGTCTATCGAACGGAGTGAGTCATGAAAAAGTATCTTCTGACGACCGCAGCCCTGGCGCTGCTTTCGAATACTGCCTTCGCGGCCGATCTGATGGGCGAAGCGGACAGGCCGGCCATAGACTGGACGGGTGCTTATGTGGGGCTGGATCTCGGTGGCGCGTGGCACGACGGCAGGTCCGAAACCCTCACGAACGTGGCGATTCACTCATTCGACGACTTCGACGATGTGCTGGGCGGCGGCGGCGGCCTCCTTGCCGGCATTCATGCCGGATACGATGTCCAGTATGGCAATCTCGTGATGGGCGGTGTGGTCGAGGCGGCGCTTGCGAATATCGACGAGACATTCGACGACGGTGCAAACGACGTCCTCGTGGAATCGCAGATCGACTACGTCGCGGCGGCGAAAGTGCGGTTCGGCTACGCGGTGGATCGCATGCTGTTCTACGGAACGGTCGGTGGCGCGATGACGAACTACGAGATCGTCGTGACCGACCGTATCGACGACCGCACAGGGGCTATCGACCAGACACTTTACGGATATGTCCTCGGTGGCGGGGCGGAATACGCCATGACGGAGAATGTGTCGGTGCGGCTGGATTATTCATTTCACGACTTCGGTTCCCAGCGTTACGACTTCAACGATGTCAACATCGACTTCGAAGACGAGGATGTTGGCCTGACGCTGCAGACCTTCAAGCTCGGAATAAGCTACAGGTTCTGATCCGGTGCCGCGGCGGCCAAAGGCGGCGAAGCCGCACGGCCCTGCGGCACCAGACACGTTCGCCCTCCATGAGACTTGATCGCTCCGTGCCGCTAGGCTAGCGCTTGAACCGGGCGCCCCCTTGGCGGAATGGTAGACGCAAGGGACTTAAAATCCCTCGGCCTTTGGCCGTGCCGGTTCGAGTCCGGCAGGGGGCACCAGTACTATTTATCAAAGTATTGATATTTATAGGTTATTTTTATATCGACTGAGAGTATCCACCTTAACATCCACCTTTGTGAGACGGAAACGCTTTCGAACTCGTCCCGCGGGAATCTCGTGAATTGTGCTGGCGACCTGTCAGTTCGAGCGTGAACTTTCGTCCAGCAGCGATCGGGTTCGCGCCAGCGCCTCACGTGCGAATTCGGCCCGGCCCATCTTTTCTGCCAGCGGTCTGTCCGGAACTTCCACGCTCACTGTGATCCCCGGTGGCATCAAATGGAGAAAGCTGGCGAAATCGATGCCGCCGGCGCCGGGGAAGAGGCGTGCGGTGCGCGCGATACGGATCAGCTCCGAGTCGCTGCGCTCGTAGTCGGCGGGGCCATCGCAGAGCTGGATGTAGTTCATCTTGTGCGCCGGGATTTTCGCGATGTCGTCCGGCGTCGAGCCGCAGCGGTCGTAATGCAGCGTGTCGAAGAGGATCGCCGAAGAGGGCAGGTCAACGGCGCTCACGAATTCCAGTGCGTCGGGAACCGTCTTGCAGGCGGTCCAGGGCATGAATTCGACATCCGCGGTCAGGCCGTAGCCTCCGACCAGTTCGCACAGCGCGCCATAGGTCTCGATCGCGCGGGCGCGGTCGGGATCGTCGATTGCCGTCAGGATATGCTTCGCGCCCATCGCGGCGATGCGGTCGAGAAACGGCACAAAGCTTTGCGGATCGGTGTCGGGGCCGATCCGGATCATCTCCGCATCGGCCATGGTGATGCCCGTGTCCCTCATGGCCGCGACGGTTTCGCCAAACAGCGCATCGTCGTCCATCAACGGCGGCACACTGTCGCCGGGGCCGCCAGGAAGCAGGCGGAAAGAGATCATGTCGTAGCCCGCGGCGGCGGCGATTTCGACGGCTTCGACGGGTTCCGCGCCGTTGGCCGTCAGATAGGCCATGGAGAACTTACGCATGGGTGGTCCTATTTCAGCGGGGAAAAGGCCATCGGCATCGCGATGGTCGAGCTCATGTCGGGCGTGAGCCAGTCCGGCCCGCCTTTCGGCGGCCAGTTGCCCTCAGCGACCGATTGGCCGCGAGCCTTGCCGCGTGCCTCCAGGCTCTCATAGGGCCAGATCTGGGTCAGCCGCGGAAAGCCATCGATACCGTACATGGCGATGGTGCACGGCGAGTATTCCTCGCGCTTCGGCAGCGCGGCCTGCCACTTTTCCATCGTCGGCACCAGCCCGTTGGGTTTCATGACATAGGTTCTGATCTCGTAGAATGGGCCGTATGCGCCCGGCTCGACCTCGCCGATGAAATCGAGCTTGCGGTAGCTCTCCTGCGCGTAGGAAACGAGGTGGTCGAGGCATCCGAACGGATTTGCGGAACGGTGCGTGCGCTCGCGCTCGCGCATGAGCGCGTCTACGTCGTCGAAACTGCGAAGCAGGTAGATCTCGTTCAGGGAGCCGATATCGGACGTCCATGCGCCGAGCAGGGTTCCCGAAGCATCAGGCGCGTGCAGCCATTTCTCGAGGTCGGGCGCGGCCTTTCCTGCGCCGAAAATAACGGTCTTGAGGGTCGCGAGTTCAAAATAGCTCATGCGTCGGTCCTTTCGTTCTGAAATTCTTCGTTCTCAAGCCCCGTAACCGGCAACCCGGCCAGCGTCCGCCCGGCGACGTATCCGAATGTCATGGCAGGCCCCAGCGTGATGCCGCCGGACGGGTAATGGCCGCCCATGACGGACGCCATGTCGTTGCCGACGGCAAACAGGCCGGAAATCGGTTCGTTGTTTGCCGCCAGGACCCTGGCGCGGCCGTCGGTACGAAGGCCGGCGAAGGTGCCGAGGCTGCCGGGCCCGACCTTCACGGCGTAGAAGGGGCCTCGGTGTAGCGCGCCGAGCGCCGGATTGGGCCGGTGGCCGGCGTCGCCCTGCATGTGGTTGTAGGGAGAGCGTCCGCGCCCGAAATCGGGATCCTCGCCCGTTTCCGCATGGGCATTGAAGCGGGCAACGGTGTCCACCAAGGCGTCAACCGGCAGGCCGCATTTGCCTGCCAGCTCGGCAAGCGTCGCTCCACGCAGGAGGTAGCCGTTCGCAAGATATGGCCGGAGCGGGAAGGGGAAGGGCTTCGCCCAGCCAAGACCGTAGCGGCGCTGGGCGCGGTGGTCGGCGATGATCCATGCATGCGGCGTCGTCGTTCCGGGATCCGACTCAAGGAGGGCGCGCATGAAATCGTGGTAGGAATTGGCTTCGTTGACGAAGCGCTCTCCTTTGGCGTTCACCGCGATGATGCCGGGTTTGGCGCGCTCGACGAGGTGGGCAAAGTGGCCGGGCTCGCCTTTGCGACGCGGCACGATGGAGACCGGCGCCAACGCTGCGGGCGAGACAAGATCGTCGGCCACGCGCGCGCCGGCTTTCTCGGCGATGCGAAGACCGTCGCCGGTATTCGAGCGCGGTGCGGCGGAATGGTGCTCAGTGCCGTTCGGCGCGTGTTCAAACATTGCCGCAATGCGTTGATAATCATGCGGAAAACCGCCTGACGCCAGCACCACGCCGCGGCGGGCGATGATGGTTTCGCCGCCGCAGATCGCACCAGTCACAACACCGTCGCGGATTTGCAGATCCGTTGCCGGCGCGTCGCAGCGGAATTTCACGCCGAGATCGAGCGCGGAGCGCAGCAGCATCGCGCCAAGGGCGTTGCCGGCGACGAGATCCATGCCGCGGCCATGGCGGACCATGCCGGAAAAATGGCGTGTGAAGCGGCGCAGCACGTGAACCAGCGACGCCGGCTTTCGCGTCGCGTTGAGGAAATGGTTCATGTCGGAGCCGCCGGCGATGCCCATCCCGGCCACGCTGGCAATGTCCAGCGGCGGGCGCAGCTTCCATATCCACTCGCCGAGCTTGCGCCCGTCGTACGGCGCCGCGGTGACTGACCTGCCGCCCTTGGCCGCGCCCGGCGATTCGTGAAAATCCGGGATCGTGTTTCCGGCGATCCAGTCGACCGCCGTGTTATCGCGAAAGAACGATACCATTTCCGGGCCGTTTTTCAGAAAGACCTGCAAGCGCGGGTCGTTGACGCGATTGCCGATTTCGGAGCGCAGATAGGTAAGAGGCTCGTCCTCGTCTTCGACGATCCCGGCTTCGACGGCGAGCGGATTGCGCGGGATCCAGAGCCAGCCACCTGACCAGGCAGTAGTCCCGCCGATCACGCCTTCCTTTTCCGCGACGATTACGCGTAATCCGTGAAACGCCGCGGTAACCGCGGCGGCCAGCCCGCCCGCGCCGGATCCGATTACCAGCACGTCGCAGTCATGGCCGGACGGCAAGGGATCATGGGTCACCACTTGCGCCTTTCGGTTCGTGGTGGAGGCTGTGGAAATATTGCGAGGCATGCGCCGCGGCACCCAGTTCGCCGGCGGCCTCGCTCAGGATTGGCGCGAATTCGGCGATCTTCGCGGCATTCATCCGCACGGACGGGCCGGCGACGGAGAGACAGCCGATGACTGTGTGCTGCGGGCCGTAGCGCACCGGGACCGCCATCGCCGCCATGCCTTCGAGGTAGCTATTGACGGAAACCGAGTAGCCGCGCCTGCGCGTCTCGGCGAGTTCCTCGAGGAGTTCCTTGATCGTCCTTGGCGCGCCGCTTCCCGGCACGAATGCAGTCGGCTTCATGCCTTGCTTCGAGACATAGGTGAGAGCTTCCTCGTCGGTCATGGCGGCAAGCAGCGCCTGCCCGCCGGCCGATGTGGCCAGATGCACGACAACACCCTGTTCGCGGCCCGGATCGTAGCGCAGCCCGCCGGTGGCGCCTTGCGCTACAGCGACCCAGATGAGATCGCCGCCGTCCAGGACCGAGAGGCGTATCAGTTCCTCGGTTTGCGCGGCCAGCCGGTCGAGGATCGGTTGAGCTATGTCGGTGACGCCCGAGCGGCCGAGAAAGCCGAGGCCCATGGCGGCGAGCTTGATCGTCAGAATATAGCTGCCGTGGTTTCGCTCCTGGCGGACATAGCCGAGCCGGGCGAGTTCCTGAAGTTGCCGGTGCACGCCCGAAACCGGAATCTCCAGCGTCGAGGCGATTGCGCTGACCTGCAGGCCCTCCGGGCTTTCGGCCAACAATTCGAGGATGGCCAGTGACTTTTCAAGCGCGCTGCTCATCTGAAAATCGCCTCCAATTCGATACGGCGGCCCTCTTGCGCCGAGGATTTCACCGCCTCGACGACCTGCATGTTCGCCAGTCCGTCGCGGCAGGAGACCAGGGGCTCCGTTTCGCCGCGTATCAGCGCCGCGAAATGCTCGAGCTGCGCGATGTATGGATCGGCATGGGTGCAGGGCAGCCGGTGGCTCGACATCTCATGCGCCCAATCGGGCGTGTCGGGATGTTTCCAGAACGTCAGATCCGGCAGGCTCAATCCGGCCTTGGTGCCCGAATAGGCATGGGCGAAGACGTCGTGCGACGGGAAGCGGGCAGGATTCTCGTGGGCGGTCACGTCCCATGCCCACGGCCCGCATGCGGCATCCGTAATCGTGCAGGAGGCAATGCCGCCGGCTTCGAATTCAAGGATCGCGGCCGCGGTGTCCTCGACCTCTAAGTGTCTCCGAACATTGGATGTAAGCGCCGTGACGGCCGTCACGTCGCCGAAGAAGTGGCGCAACAGGTCGATCTCGTGAATGAGGTTGATGAGCAGAGGGCCGCCCTGGCCGGGCTGCGTGCGCCAGGCAACGTCGAAATAGGCGGCCGGTTTGGTCAGCGTCACATTGACGTTGGCGGTGACAAGCTCACCGATCGCGCCCTCCGAGATGGCCTTCCGGGCGGCCTTGATGATGGGATTATGTCTGCGGTGATGTCCGACGAGCAGCGGAGCGGCGGCAGCCTTCACGGCCATATCGAGTTCGAGCCCTTCCGCCACGGTGGTCGCGACCGGCTTTTCCAGAAGAACGGCGAGGCCAGCGTCGAGAAGCCGCCTGGCGATTTCCACATGCGTGTTGTTGGGCGAGGCCACGATTACGCCCTTCGCCGCGCCGGATCCGATCAGGGCTTCGATATCACCAAAGAACGGCACGCCGTGGTTTTTCGCAATTTCGGCAGTTGCGGGGGCCGGATCGACAATCGCGCACAGATGGATGCCGCCTGCCTGCGCAAGGGTATCAATGTGCGTGCGCCCGATAATGCCGGCGCCAACCACGGCCACAGCTATGCTTTCCATCATGTCTCCTCCCGATGCCGGCAACTTAGCCGATGACCATAAAAAAAGAAAACAATTTCTAAAGTTGAAAATGTTTCCAATTGCTGCAATTGTGATTTCGCCAGTCCGCAGCGGGCCGGCCAGGGAGGGAAGCGGCCGATGACCGGTCAAGGATCGCAAGATGGCAATCGCTACGACATAGCCGTGCTTGGCGCGGGTGCGGCAGGTCTGTCGGCCGCCGTCTTCGCAGCCCTCGACGGTCGGCGTACGATCCTGATCGAAAAGACGGAATATGTCGGCGGCACGTCTTCCTATTCGGCGGCCACGACATGGGTTCCGAATACCCGGCTGGCGAAAACGGTCGGAAGCGACGACACGCCGGAGCGCGCGAAGACCTATCTCGACAATGCCGTCGGCAATCGCGCTCCCGCAGACTTGCGGGCGGCGTTCCTGAAAGCCGGGCCGGAAGCGATCCACGCCCTCATTGACAGGACTGATGCAAAGTTTCGCGCGCGGCCCTTTCATCCGGATTATCTTTACGAACTGGAGGGCTCGACCTCTTGCGGACGCGCGCTCGAGCCTCTGCCTTTCGACGGCAAGCCGCTGGGCGACGATCTGCGCCTGATTCGGCCGCCGATTCCCGAGTTCACGATCCTGGGCGGGCTGATGGTCGACCGTGACGACATCGCGCAATTGCTCAACATGACGAAATCGGCGAAGTCGCTGGCCTATTCGGTCAGGCTGATCGGACGGTACATGCTCGATCGTCTTCGTTTCGGCCGCAGCACGCGGCTGGTGATGGGCAATGCGCTGATCGGCAGGCTGCTGCTCTCGGCGCGAAAGCTCGGCGTCGAGATCGTCACCGAGGCGAATGTGACCGACATCGGCGGCACGCCGGACGAGCGGATCGTAACCTACGAGAAATCCGGGCAAATGCGCGAAATCCGGGTCAGCGCCGGCGTCATCCTGGCCTCGGGCGGGTTTGCCCGTCATCCGGAACGCCGCGCCGAAATGCTGCCTTCACCGGCTCCCGAATACAGCCCCTCCGCGCCCGGCCATACCGGGGCTCTGCACGACATCGCGCTGAAACTTGGCGCCCATTACGGCGAGGGTGCCGACCAGAACGCCTTCCTCGCGCCGGTCTCGCTGCGCAGGCGTCCCGACGGGACGATGGCCGTGTTCCCGCATTTCGTCTTCGACCGGTCGAAACCCGGTATCATCTCTGTTGGAGCGGACGGGAAGCGATTTACCAATGAGGCGCGCTCCTACCACGAATTCGCCATCGCCATGTTCCGTACCGGTACGATCCCGGCCTTTCTCGTCACCGATGCGGCGGGCCTGAGGAAATACGGGCTCGGAATGGTGCGTCCCGGCGGGCGTGGCTGGGCGACGTTCCTCGCCGACGGTTATCTCACCGAGGGCGCGACGCTCCGCGAGCTCGCAGCGAAGCTCGGTGTCGATGCCGGCAATCTGGAAGAGACGGTGCGGCGCATGGGGGACTTCGCCAAGACGGGCGTAGACGAGGACTTCCACCGAGGCGAGACCATCTATGAATGCGGCAATGGCGATGCGACGCACGGGCCGAACCCGACGCTGGGCGCGCTTGCCGAAGCCCCGTTCTATGCGGTTCGCCTATATCCGAGCGACATCGGCTCGGCGACGGGCTTGCAGACGGATGCGGATGCCCAGGTCCTCGGTACGGACAACAAGCCGCTTGGCGGCATCTATGCCTGCGGAAACGACATGCATTCGATCATGGGCGGGGTCTATCCGGGGCCGGGCATCACAATCGGTCCGGGCATCACATTCGGATATGTCGCCGCGCGGCACGCCAGTGCGAGGATCGCGGCATGACGCGTGTTCTCGTCACCGGCGGAACGGGTTTCCTCGGCCGGTTCGTGGTCGCGGCGCTGTTGCGCGACGGCCATGAAGTCACCGTGTTCGACCTGAGACCGAACCGGGATGTGCTGGACGAGATCGAGCCCGGGCTGTCGAACCGCATTTCCTGTGTCGAAGGCGACATCACCGACGGCAGCGTGCGCGACGCGGCGAAAGGGTGCGACGCGATCATCCACCTGGCCGGCGTCATGACCGTGGAATGCGCGCGCGATCCGGTGCGCGGGGCACAGATCAACGTGATCGGCAGCCTGCATGTCTTCGAGGCCGCGCGGATACACGGGATCGACCGGATCGCCTATGTCTCGTCCGCCGGCGTGTTCGGGCCGGACGACGAAGTCCATCCTTACCCGATGACCCATTACGGCGCGCAGAAGCTGGCCATTGAGGGGGCGGCGCGCGCCTATCTGCTCGATCACGGTATCCCCAGCATCGGCTTCAGGCCCTATATCGTCTACGGGCCTGGACAGAGTTCGGGTATCGCCGCCGGGCCGTCGATTGCCTGCGACGCGGCGTTTCGCGGGGAGCCGGCCACTATCCGGTTTTCCGGACGCGCCGGCTTCGTGCTGGTGACCGACGTGGCGGAAATCATGGTGCGGGCTATATCGAGCCCGGTCGAGGGCGCGGATGCCTACACGCTGTGTGGCGAGACCGCGGAGATGGACGAATTCGTCCAGGCGTTGAAGAGGGAAATTCCCGACGCGGACATCACCATCGAGGGGACGCCGCTGCGCATACCAGGCGATCTCGCCAGTAGCACCCTGCCGCCGCATCTTGCGGCCTTGCCCGTCACCGGCGTTCGCGAGGGTATCGCTGCGACATTGCGATTCTACCGTTATCGTCAAACGGGGCCGGTGTGATGACGCGGCATAGGACGAACGTTTCCCGGACTGTATTCATTTGTCCAAGCATTCGGCCCTTTAATCCATTCCAAAGATGGGCGGACTTGCCCATAAATCTGCAAGGAAACATGGGTGTGTGCTGCATTGCAGAATTTTTTAGCATCAATCGAGCCGTGCAGGGAGGCAGTTGATATGTCCAACTCGCCAGCCGGCCAGCCCGTCCGATCCATGCCTTCGCTCAACGGCGAAACAAAGCTCTTCATCATCATCGGCGACCCGATCGCCCAAGTGAAATCGCCGGCATTGCTAACCGCGAACATGCATCAGCGCGGGATCAATGCAGTGGTCGTGCCCGGCCATGTGCTTGCCGCAGACATTGAGGTGTTCATGGCGGGTTGCGACGCTCTGGTAAACCTCGAAGGTATCGTCGCTACTATCCCGCACAAACAGGCGATGCTCGGCCATTGCGCCACGATTACCGAGCGCGCGCGCTATGCCAATTCGGTGAACGTGATGCGGCGCACCGGCGCCGGCTGGTCGGGCGATAATACCGATGGCATGGGCTACGTTTCGGGGATCAAGGCAGCCGGCGGAACTATCGAGGGCAAGCGCGTCCTGCTGATCGGCGCGGGCGGGGCAGGGTCGGCCATTGCCTATGAATTCCTCGCTCAGGGCGCGGCGCATCTGGATATCCACGATGTCGATATAGCGCGCCGCGATGCGCTGATCGCGCGGCTGGAGGACAAGTTCGCAGGCAAGGTCGCGGCCGGGAGCAACGATCCGCGCGGTTATGACATCGTCGGCAACGCGACGCCGCTCGGCATGAAGGAGGGTGACCCGCTTCCCGTTCTTTGCGAGCATCTCGATGCGGGCCAATTCGTCGCCGACGTCATCACAAAGCCCGAGATCTCGCCGCTAATCGCGGCGGCCCGGTCCAAGGGCTGCAACACCATGCCGGGCCTCGGCATGTTCAAGGCTCAGGAGGGTTTGCTGGTCGATGCCCTTCTTGGAAATCCTTACGAATGACCAACTGATCTGGGAGGAAACCAAATGATCAAATCACTGACTGCTTCCACAGCTATCGCGCTGGCTCTGATGGCCGGAGCTGCCAATGCTGATGTCACGATCGCCGACGTGGCCGAATTGTCCGGTGCGGGCGCCGCAGCTGGCGCCGTCTGGCACGACGGCGTCGTCATGGGCTTCGACGAAATCAACGCAGATGGCGGCATTCTCGGCGAGAAGGTCAATCTGGTGGCCTATGACAGCCAGACGGACCCGCAGAATAGCCGCGCGATGGTTCAGAAGGCCATCGACGAAGGCACCTTCGTGCTGATGGGCACGGTTTATTCGTCATCGACGGTGGTCAACATGCTGGTCGCCCAGCAGAACGGCATGCCGCAGTTCACCGGCTCGGAATCTCCGACGATTACCGCGAAGGGTAATCCGTACATCTTCCGCACGTCCTTCGGCGCGCAGAAATCCATGCCGAAAGTGGCCACCTACTATGCAGACGGTCTCGGCGCGAAGAAGGTTGCCGTCGTCTGGGCAAACACCGAGTTCGGCAAGGGCGGCCGTGACGCCTTCGTCGCCAACGCGGCCGAGAAGGGCATCGAGATCATCGCCGATATTCCCACCGAGCAGGCGCAGGTCGACTTTGCCGCTGACGTAGCAAAGATCAAGGCGGCAGGGGCAGATGCTATCTTCGCCTACATGACAGAAGAGGAAAGCGCCCGCTTCCTGATCGAAGCCGACAAGCAGGATGTCGGCGTGCCGATCGGCGGCGAGACGGTTCTCGTTTCCCAGAAGGTCATCGACCTTGCCGGAGAAGCCGCCAATGGCGCATTCGGCCATGTCGGCCTCAGCGCCGATGCGCCTGTGCCCGCCATCCAGGAAATGTCCAAGAAGTTCGAAGAGCGCTTCGGCTACAAGGCCGACCACAACGCGATCAAGGGCTATATCGGCGCCTGGACGGTCAAATACGTCACCGAGCAAATCGGCGAATTCGACCGCGAGAAGTTCGCCGAAACGATGCACGGTCTGTGCCTCGACGCGGCGTCGCATCCGAATATCCTGATGGATGTGTGCTGGGACGATACGGGCGAGGTGTCGCGCGAAAGCTTCCTCGTAGAAGTCATCGACGGCAAGCAGCAGATCACCAAGACGCTTCCGGCGAACTGATTGTGCATACCGCGGGCGGCCCGGTCACGGCGTCGCCCGCGCCTCCGCTCCCGAAATCAGGTGAGGGCGCATGTCCGAATTCATCCAAATACTGGTCTCCGGGCTATCGGCCGGCGCGATCTACGCCCTGGCGGCAGTCGGCTTTACGCTGTTGTGGCAAGCCTCGCAGACGATCAACTTCGCCCAGGGCGAGTTCGTCATGATACCGGCCTTCTTCGTACTGGCCTTCATGAACTGGGCCGGCATGCCGTTCTGGCTCTCCATCCTGTTCGCGATAGTCGTCTCGGTGATCGTGCTCGGCGCAGTGTTCAAGAAGCTGGTTGTCGATCCGATGATGCGGCACGGGACATTGCCGCTGGTCATCGCCACCATCGCGCTCGGACTGTTGATGAAGGAGAGCGTGAAGGAACTCTATTCGCCTCTCGGCCAACCGTTCCCAAGCCTGTTTCCCGCTGATGTACTGACCTTTCTGGGCGCATCCATATCCGTGTCGGACATTGCCAATTTCGCCATCGCAATGGGGACGATCGTCGCGCTGCAGTTATTCCTCCAGAAGACGCGGACGGGGCGCTGCATGCAGGCGACCGCGCAGAACCCGGACGTCGCGCAGATCCTCGGCGTCGATATCAAGCGGATGGTGCTCTACACCTTTCTGATCAACGGGGCGCTGGCGGCGATCGCCTCGGTCCTGATCACGCCGGTCTATCTGGCGAAATTCTCAAATGGCGAAGTGCTCGGTCTCGTCGCTTTCATCGCAGCGATCGTCGGCGGGTTCAACCAGATCCGCGGCGCGCTCGTCGGCGGATTGCTGATCGGCGTGATCGACAATCTGTCGGCAACCTACGTGTCGTCGGAATACCGCCAGGCGATGCCGCTCATCCTGCTGATCGTGATCATTCTCGTGCGTCCGCAGGGCATCATGGGCACTTCGGAAGGGCGCGCAGTATGACCCGGAAAACACTCATCTTCGCGGTCGTCGGGATCGTGCTCCTCGCGCTGGCTCCGATGGGGCAGAAGAACTACATCATCTATGTCCTGTGCTCCTGGCTGATGTTCTCCATTGGCGCGATGGGGCTGAACCTGACTCTCGGCTACGCAGGCCAGGTCTCGCTGGCGCAGGCGTCCTTCATGGGCATCGGCGCCTATGTCACCGCTCTATTGACGCTGAACGGCTGGCATTGGATGGCGGCCATGCCCCTTGCCGTGCTGACGACCTTCGTGATCGGGCTTCTGCTCGGCTACCCGGCATTGCGTGTCCAGCATCACTTCCTCGCCTTCGTGACACTCGCGTTCAACACGCTCGTCTTCCTCGTCCTACGCAACGAGGAATGGCTGACAGGCGGCTCGTTCGGTCTCGTCGGCATGCCGCGGCCCGATTTCGGTTTCTACGACACCGGCAAGCAGATCGATTTCTACTATTTCACGCTGGTTCTTTTCGTCCTATCGGCAGCCGTGCTGGCCTGGATCGTCCATTCGCCATGGGGCAGGGCCTTCAAGGCTCTGCGCGAGAACCCGATCCGGGCAAACAGCCTCGGCGTCGACATCCGCCGCATGACGCTGCTCGCATTCGCCATCGGCTCCGCTTTCGGCGGCCTCGCCGGGGCGATCATGACGCCGCTCGTCCAGTTCATCGAGCCCGGTTCCTTCGGGCTCATCCATTCGCTGAAGATGCTGCTGATGGTTGTCGTGGGCGGCGCGGGCTTCTTTTTCGGGCCGATCCTCGGCGCGGCGGTGGTCATCATTCTTCCCGAACTGCTGCGCTTCACCGAAGGCTATTACCTGATGATCTACGCCTTCCTCGTCATCGTGTTGATGGTCTTCTCTCCGGGCGGCCTGATCGGCCTCGGCGAGAAGTTGTTGGCGAGGTTCCGCGGAAAGCCTGAGGTGCGCAAGGATATGGCACAGGGGGCGCAGCTATGAGCGTCGTTCTCAACGTCCAGGGGATTTCGAAATCTTTCGGTGGCATCCATGCCGTTCGAGATGTGAGCTTCGAGGTCCGAAAGGGCGAGATGCTCGGTCTTATCGGCCCGAACGGGTCCGGCAAGTCGACGCTGTTCAACTGCGTGCTCGGCCAGTTAAAGCCGAATACGGGGCGTGTCGAGGTGAACGGGCGCGATGTCAATGGCATGCGCGCCTGCGACCTAAACAAGCTCGGCGTCGGCCGCACCTTCCAGCAGCTCTCCGTCTTCCCGCAAATGTCGGTGATCGACAACATCATTTTGGCAGGGCAGGAGCATCACGGCTCGATGCTGAGCCGGCTCTTCGGCCCGTCGGACGCCGGATTGACCGCCGAAGCCGAGCAGATGATCGAGTTCTTCCGCCTCGGCCATCTGCGCGATGCGCTTGCCGGGTCGCTTTCCTATGGCCAGCAAAAACTGGTCGACGCGGCGATGGCATTCATGGCCGGTCCGTCGCTGGTGCTGCTGGACGAACCGGCAGGCGGTGTAAACCTGACCATGCTCGGCAATCTGAAGGATCGGCTCAGGGCCTATAACGAGACCCATGACACGACATTCGTGGTGATCGAACACAACATGGAATTCGTCATGTCCCTGTGCACCCGGATCATCGTGCTCGCGGAAGGCGCGATTATCGCCGAAGGGACGCCGGACGAGATCCGCGCGAACCAGCAGGTCATTGACGCGTATCTGGGAGGCTAACCATGCTGGAAATCAAGGACCTCTACGGCGGCTACGGCAAGATAACCATCCTCAATGGCGTCTCCTTCGAGATCCCGCCTGCCTCGATTACCACCGTGATCGGCCCCAACGGGGCCGGCAAGTCCACCGTCTTCAAAGCGATATTCGGGCTGCTCAATATCCATTCCGGGCAGATCCTGCTCGACGGCAAGGACGTGACGCGTCAGACCCCTAAGCAGATGATCGACCACGGCGTGACCTATGTCCCGCAGGGACGCAACGTGGTGCCGCAGCTATCCGTCTATCACAACCTGGAACTCGGCGGGATCACCGCCAAGGACCAGGACCTGCTGCGTCAGCGCATCGACAAGGTGATGGACCAGTTTCCGATGCTGCGGGAGTTCCGCAACCGCAAGGCGATCGAACTGTCAGGCGGTCAGCAGAAGCAACTCGAAGTGGCGCGCTCGCTGCTGCTCGACCCGAAGCTCATCCTGATCGACGAGCCGTCAATCGGCCTGTCGCCGAATCTCGTTCAGGAAGTCTTTCGGACGCTGCAGATGCTGCGCGATCAGGGTGTGACCATATTGATGGTGGAGCAGAACGCGAAGTCGGCGCTGGCGATGTCCGATTACGGACTTGTGCTCGAGCTCGGTCAGACGCGCATGCACGACAAGGCGCAGAAGCTTCTCGACGACCCGCGTGTCGGCCACCTGTTCCTCGGCGGCCATATCGAGGAGGAGGAGCACGCCTGATCGGATCTTCCGGTCAAGGCCTTGCTGTTTCGGTGTGAGTGCTGCGTGAACCGAAGACCCCGAACTCAGCCGGCGCTCGCATCGCCGGCGGCGCCGAATGCAGCCCAGCCGCAATCGACGCTGAGGGTTATGCCGGTGATGGCGCTGGCAGCGGGCGAGGCGAGAAACCATGCCGCCTCAGCCAGTTCGACGGGTTCCACCAGGCGCCCCATCGGGCTGCGCCGCCTTATCTTGCCGAGATCGAGTGCCCCGTCGGCGGCCAGCTTGTCCACCAGCGCGGTGCGCGTATAGCCGGGCGCGATCGCGTTGACGCGCACGCCATGGGTTGCCCATTCGCAAGCCAGTGATTTCGTCATCATCGCGATGCCCGCCTTGGCAGCCCCGTAGGCGTTGCGACCGGGAATGCCGTCCAGCCCCGCAATCGAAGAGATGTTGACGATGGCGCCGGCGCCCTGCGCGATCATCAGGCGACCGATTTCGCGCGAGCATAGGAATGTGCCCGCCAGATGCACGTCGAGCACCGCGCGGAAGTGGCCGATATCCTGTTCCAGGGTCGGCCGGGCGCTGTCGCCGATGCCGGCATTGTTGATCAGGACGTCACAGCGCGGCAGCGAAGCCGCCAGACGCTTCACGTCCTCCTCGCGCGTCACGTCGCATCCGATCCCGTTGCAATCCCGCCCGAGCTCTGCCGCACGGGCTTCGGCTTTCTCCGGGTCCAGATCGGCGACTACGACAAGGTGGCCGCGCTCCGCGAACAGCCGCGCCATCGCCCATCCGATGCCTTCAGCGCCTCCGGTGATGACGGTGGTTGGCCGGTCAGTCATCATTGAAGCCGGGACGTGGAACGTGGCTCATCAGCGTCTGCGCGTAGCCTCCGTCGATGATGATCTCCTCGCCGGTCACATAGGACGTGCGCTCGGAGGCGAAGTAGAGCACCGCATCGGCAATGTCATCCACCCGGCCGATTCGGCGCAGCGGAACGACTTTTTCGCGCGCGGCCCTGGTTTTCTCATCGGTATAGAACGCTTCCGACAGGGCTGTCCGCACCAGACCCGGGCTAACGACGTTGGAGCGCACGCCCCGCGGGCCCCATTCATAGGCCAGTTGTCGCGACAGCATAGAGACACCCGCTTTTGACGCCGAATAGGCGTTGGAGAACGCCTGCTGGTGATTGCCCGATATCGAGCCGATATGGACCAGCGCGCCGGAACCGCGCGCCAGCATCGGCGCGCCGAACGCCTGCGCGCAGCGCAGATAGCCGGTCAGATTGACGTCGAGCATCCTTTGCCAGGCCGCCACGTCCACTTCGTCCAGACTGCCCGGCGAGAGGTAGGCCGCGTTGTTGACGAGGATGTCCGCGTCGCCAAAGGCCTCCGCGACGACCGCCGCCGCCGCCGAAACGCTGTCGGCGCTGGTGACGTCACAGCCGATGGCGAGCGCGTCCTTGCCGAGTTCGGCGGCGACCGCGCGGGCCGCATCCCGGTTGATGTCGAGGACGGCGACCTTGCAGCCCGCTTCGCGAAAGGCCGCAGCGATGGCCTTGCCGATACCGCCGGCGGCGCCCGTGACGACAGCGATCTTGCCGTCGATCCCAAGCCAGTCCGTCATCAGCTTTGCTCCGCGAGATGGCGGCCGGTTATGTAGCCGAAGGTCATGGCCGGTCCGAGCGTGATGCCGGCGCCCGGATAGTTGCCGCCCATGATCGAGGCTCGGTCGTTGCCGACAGCGTAGAGGCCCTCGATGGCCGTGCTGTCCTTCGTCAGGACTTGTCCGTTCACAGTGGTCTTCAGGCCGTCAAAAGTGCCGAGATCGCCCATAATGATCTTCAGCGCGTAGTAGGGGCCGTTCTCTATGGGGCCGACGCAGGGATTGGGCTTGTGTTCGGGATCTGCCAGGTAGCGGTTGAACGCGGTGCGCCCGCGGCCGTATTCGGGGTCTTCGCCACGGACAGCATGTTCATTGTAGGCGGCAACGGTGGATTCGAGGCCGGCAGGGTCAATGCCGGCGCGTCCGGCGAGTTCAGCCAGCGTCGCGCCTTTCTGGATGTAACCATTGGCGATGTACTTCGACAGCGGCACGGGTGCGGGCTTGGCGAAACCGAGGCCGTATTTGCGGATCGTGGTGTGGTCGCAGATGAGCCAGGCCGCGGTTTCGGACTGGCCCTCGCAGGCCCTCGTCAATGCCGCGCCGACATCGTGGTAGCTTTCGCTCTCGTTGGTGAACCGCTTGCCGTTCTTCAGGACGGCGATGATGCCGGGCTTGTAGCGGTCGAGGAGATGCGGGAAGGCGCCGAACTTGCCGTTGCCCATTGGCACCTTGGATACTGGCATCCATGCGGACGTGTCCTTGAACTCTATCGGCGCATCGCCGCCTATGGCTTCGGCGAGACGGATGCCGTCCCCCGTGTTGCCTTCAGGAACGGGGCTGAAATGCTCGCCTCCGCGCCTGAGATGCGGATAGGCTTTCTGCAGCTTTTCCACATCGTGCGCGAAACCGCCCGATGCCAGCACGACGGCCTTGCGCGCGGTCAGCGTCGCGCCGGGAACCCGGACGCCGGTGACCCGTCCGTCTTCGACGAGCAACTCCTCGGCCGGCGTATCGGTATAGACCCGGATGCCAAGATCGAAGGCGCTCTTGGCGAGGCGGGCCGCCAACGCATTGCCGGATGTCACCTGTACGCCGCGCCCGTAGCGTGCCACCTCGGCGAAATGGGCAAGTAACCGTTTCGCAACATAGACGAAGGATGTCAGCGATTTCGTCGCGTTGAAGAAATGCTTGATGTCGGCATTGGACGAATTGAACATCATCCCCATGAAGGTGATGGTCGCCAGAGGCGGGCGCAGGCGCTTCAGGTTGTCGCCGAGCGCGGAGGTGTCGAACGGCGCGGCGAGCACGGCGCGCCCGACATCGACGCCGCCGGGCTGGTCGGGGTGGTAATCCGGATAGAGGGTCGGCACGAATTTGACCGCCGTTTCGCGCTCGAAGAACTCGAGCATCTCCGGGCCGGTGTCGATGTAGGTTTCGACAGCGGCTGCATCGTAAAAATTGCCGGTCTCCTCCTTCATGTAGGTGATGGCTGCCTCGCGATCGTCGTTAACGCCGGCATCTTTCGCGTGATGGTTCAGTGGTATCCACAGAACGCCGCCGGAGAAGGCGGTGGTGCCGCCGAACACCGGTTCCTTCTCGATGATCGCGACGCTGGCGCCGAGTTTACTCGCGGTGATGGCGGTCGACATTCCGGCCGCGCCGGATCCGACGACGACGATGTCATAGGTTTCCGATTTCGTCGGTCGCGTGCTCATGGTCCTCCCCAATTCGGCCTGGATGGCGTCGCCGATTAAGGTCGCCGAACGGTCTTCGCGCCAATGGACACGGACGGGAATTTGTTGGACAATTCGTTGCAGGTGATCCCGCCGCGCGGAGATCGCCAACGGGAGGGGGAGCCCGTGAGCATGAACAAGATTATGCCGGTCCCGCACTTCTATCTCTACGGCGACGAGGAAAAGGACGTCGAGATCGACACGGTTCACATCGAGCCGATCCGTGTACGGTCCCTGAGGCATGATTGGATAATTCATCCGCATGTCCATCCCGATCATTTCCAGGTGCTATTCTTCACCGGCGGTGGAGCGACGATCGACATCGAGGGCGAAACCATTATCGCCGAACCCAGATGCCTGATGGTCCAGCCGGCCGGCATGGTGCACGGGATCCATTTCCTTCCGGGCACAGAGGGCAAGGTCGCGACAGTTGCCACGTCCTATCTCAGCAACATCGCCCGGGACGATCCGCGCCTGATCGAGACGGTCAGCCACGCGGCCGCCTATCCATTGCGGGAAGGGGAGCACGACGACATCAATGCCGAGTTCGCGTTCGAGGAGATCATGCAGGAGGCGAACTGGACGGAGCCGGGTCGCCGCACTGCCATTCGCGCGCATCTCCTCTCGCTGCTTGTGGTGCTGCTTCGCCGACGGTCGGACAGCGGGATCGACAGCCCGCGCTACCGCGATCGCAATTACGAGCTGGTCAGCCGCTACAAGGCGCTGCTTGAAGACAATTTCCGCGATCACAAGACGCTGTCCTTCTATGCCCGGGAGCTCGGCGTTTCACCGCAACGGCTAAATGCTGCCTGCCGGGTGCGCGCGGGAAAGACCGCGTCGGAAGCTCTGCATGACCGGATCGTCGCCGAGGCTAAGCGCAACCTGATCTATACCGAGATGACTATCGCGGAGATCGGCCATTCGCTCGGGTATGACGATCCGGCCTATTTCAACCGCTTCTTTTCGCAGCGCGTCGGCGTGCCGCCCGGCACCTACCGCGCCAATGCCGCGGCGACCCAGCGTGTCAGCCGGTGAGCCGCGCGGAATGTCCAACACAATGCTCCGATCGTCCATTTAACTGGATACGGCCTGTCGTAAATCTTCCCATACCGCAATCGGGAGGGCGGTGGGCAGATGCTATTCGAGCTGCGAACCTATGACCTGAAGCCGGCCAAGGCACCTGTATATCTGGACAATTTCCGCAGAAACGGCGTCGGCCTCGTGACCGCGAGCCTGCCGCTTGGCGGTTACTGGATGACCGAAAGCGGGCGCCTCAACCGGATCCAGCATCTCTGGATCTACGACGATTTTGCCGATCGCGAGCGCTGCCGCGCCAACCTTTCCCGCGACGAGGCATGGATGACCGGTTTCATTCCGGGCGCCTTCGTCGATGTCGTCGGCCAGCAGAACCGGTTTCTCAAGATGGTGCATGGCAGCGGGTCGGTGGAGCGCGTCGTCGCCGAAAGGAGGACCGTCCATGCAAATCAGACGCCAGAGGCCGCGATGTTCGCCGACACGTTGCACGCGCTGGCGATCCATCGTGACAAGCCGGCCGCCAACGAGCGGACAATCGCCCTTTTCGAGGTTCTGAGCGGTGCCGATACGGGCCATTACATCACCCTGTCGTCGGGGCTCGCCGACACACTCCTCGCCGGCGCGAGCGGGGCAGGGGAGCACGAGATCCTCAGGCCGTTGAGCCTTTCCCCGCTGCGCTGACACAACAAGCAAGAGAATATGCCCTCATGGATTTTTCGCTGACCCACGAACAACGCATGCTGGTCGAGACCGTGCGCGAGTTCATCAGGAACGAACTCACGCCGCTGGAAGACAAGCTCGAGGAAACTGGCGTCCTTACGCCCGAGACTGCGCGTGACATTTTCGAGAAATCGCGTGCGCTCGGCCTGTACGGTATGAACATCCCTGAAGAACATGGCGGCGGCGGCCTATCGATTCTGGAATCCATGCTGGTGGAGGAACAGTTCGGCCATACGACCGACATCCTGATCCGGCGCGCCTTCGGCAATGTCTACGAGGTGTTGCTGTCGTGTACGGGCGCCCAGGTGGATCGCTGGCTGGCGCCGGCGGTCAGCGGCGACCGCGTCTGTTCCATCGCCTTTACCGAGCCCGGAGCCGGGTCGGACGCCGCCGGCATCAAGACGCGCGCACGGCGCGACGGCGACAAGTGGATCCTCAACGGGATGAAGCACTTCATCTCCGACGGGGCCTTCTCAGACTTCTTCGTCGTGACCGCTGTGACCGATCCGGAGAAGGGCCATCGCGGCATCTCCATGTTCCTTGTCGACAAGGGCACGCCGGGCTTCACGGTCGGGCGCGACCAGCCGATGATGGGCATCCGCGGCACGTCGCATCTGGAGCTGCATTTCGACGACGTGGAACTGACCGACGAGAACCTGCTCGGCGAGGAGGGCGGCGGGCTCAAGCTGGCGCTCTCCGTTTTGGGGCGCGTGCGGCTGGCGCAGGTTGCGGCGCGGTCCATCGGCAAGGCCACCAAGGTGCTGTCGATGACGCTCGACTATGCCCGCGACCGACGTCAGTTCGGCCAGGCCATCGGTGAGTTCCAGATGGTGCAGCAAATGCTGGCTGATAGCGCCATCGAGATCAATGCCGCGCGCACGGCGCTGTGGGAATGCGCATGGCAGATGGACCAGGGCATGGATCCGCGCGCCAAGATCTCGATGCTCAAGGTCCAGGCATCCGAGACGCTAGGCCGCGTGGTCGACCGTGCCATGCAAATCTACGGCGGCATGGGCTTTTCCAAAGACCTGCCGATCGAGCGCTATTACCGCGACGCGCGCATCTACCGTATTTTTGACGGTGCCAGCGAGATCCATCGCAGTGTCGTCGCGAAATCGTTGCTGAAGGGCGGTGCGTCCGCCTTCGATCCGTTCGGAGCCTGACCATGGCGCGTTTCGTGACGGCGGCCGAGGCCGTTTCACTCGTTCCCGACGACGCGACGCTCGGTCTTGTCGGCGGGGGTGGCGGTCTTTGCGAAGCGATGCTGTTGCACGAACAGATCGAAAAGCGGTTCCTCGAGACCGGCCATCCGCGGAACCTGACTGTCGTGCATGCTCTCGGGATCGGCAACCGCAAGAAGACCGGCATGAACCGCTTCGCCCACAAGGGCATGGTCGCAGCGGTGATCGGCGGCCACTGGGTCTGGTCCCCCGAGATGCAGCGTATGGCGGCCGAAAACGAGATCGAGGCCTATGTGCTGCCCGGTGGCGTATCCATGCAGCTGATGCGCGAGATTGCTGCCGGTCGCCCCGGTCTCATCACCCATGTCGGCCTCGGCACCTTCGTCGATCCGCGCGTGGAAGGGGGGCGGATGAACGATGTCTCCCGGCGCGGTCTCAGCGAGATACTGGAAATTGATGGCAAGGAGTATCTCCGGTACCTGCCGTTCCCTGTTAATGCCTGCCTGCTGAAGGGGTCGATCGCCGACGAGGAGGGCAATATCAGCCTCGACGAGGAGCCGGCCAATGTCGACACCTATGCGATGGCCGCGGCTGTCCACAACAGTGGCGGCAAGGTGATTTTCCAAGTCCGCGAAAAGGTGCCCGCCGGCGCGCTTGGCGCACGCCAGGTGCGCATTCCGTCGGCCATCGTCGATGCAATCGTCGTCGATCCGGCCCAGCGCCAAGGATATGACATCGTCTACGATCCGGCGATTTCCGGGCAGAAGCACGCCGCCGAAGCGCGTCCGCAGCCGCCGGCGCCGTCCGTGCGCCAGATCATCGCGCGGCGCGCCCGCCAGGAGCTGCTTGACGGCATGGTCGTCAATTACGGGTTCGGCATTCCCGACGAGATCGCCTCGCTCGTCGCCGCCGACGGTGACCAGCACCGCTACTACCAGACGATCGAGCACGGGACCTATGGCGGGACGCTGCTGACAGGCAATCTGTTCGGCTATGCGCGCAATCCGTCCTGCATGATCGACGGACCGTCGCAGTTCGATTTCTATTCCGGTGGCGGGCTGGATATCGCCTTTCTCGGTTTCGGCGAGTTCGACGGCGAGGGCAATGTGAATGCTTCGAAGCTTGGTGGGTTACCGGTCGGGCCCGGCGGCTTCATCGATATTGCCCAAAATGCGCGCAAGGTCGTGTTCTGCGGCACGTTCGACGCCAAGGGCGCCGACATCGCCGCAAGCGGCGGCGAGCTCGTGATCTCTGCGCATGGCGCTGTCAGGAAGCTCGTCGAGCGCGTTCGCCAGATCACCTTCTCGGGCGCCCAGGCGATCCGGCAGGGCCAGGACATCCTCTATGTCACCGAACGCGCGGTCTTCGCCCTGAGGCACGACGGATTATGGCTGACCGAAGTCGCTCCGGGCATCGATCTGCGCGCCGATGTCCTGGATCGGATGGATTTCGAGGTGAAGCTGGACAATCCGAATACAATTCCTGGGTCATGCTTCGCCTGATAGCGTATCGTCGCGCGAAATCTGGCCGGTGTCCGCCCTAGGCACGTGGCGGAAATGTCTCCTGGTCCTAAATGGTCGGCTTTGGGTTCATGGGCGGTTATCTGGGGATCGTCCGGAAATAGTCCGCTTTGTGCCATTAGCAGTCATGAAAGCCTCAACCGGCGAACGGTCGATTGGGCGCCGTTGACGGTCTGTCCGGTTTTCGATCACGTGTGATGATTAGCTGCCATTTCTCAGGTTCGTTGGTCGATAGGTTTATCGAGCTCGTATTGCACCTCAGGCGAATCGTGACGGTCAGGATCTTGCCGGGCGGTTGACGCCATGTTCCCCGCAGAGTTCCGCGAGAACGGCGTGCAGCCGCGCGATGATTTCAGCACGCGGCGCTGCGGTTCTTTCAATGATGCCGACCTGGCGATTCACCTGCGGGTTGCCGAATGGAAGGCGCGTGATGTTCTGATCCTCGGGTTCCTGAAGGGCAACATGAGGCACCACGGATATGCCCAGACCTTGTCGCACGCAGGTGACGATCGAACCTATCGTGTCGATTTCGGCCACATCGTTCGTCACCACCCCAAGACGGGAGAGTTCAGTGTCGATCAGGTTGGCTAGCGGCACGGGGCTTCGAAAGCGAATATATGGGCTCGTGTTCAACATTTCGATCGGGTCGCTTACTTTGATCTCGCTTGGCGCGATCAACATGAGCGGTTCTCGCAGGAAAGGACTCCACCTTAGTGTATCGGGGATTCCCAGGTGTTCTGCGACGATGGCGGCGTCGAGCCGGCCGCCGGCCACGTCTGCAATCAGCGGCGAGGACAGTGAAACCCGAAGGTTAGGTTTGAGATCAGGATAGCGTTGGCGCATTTGCACCAGCGCCCGCGGCAGCAGGTTCAGTGCGCTCGTCCGGACCGACCCCAGCATCAGCGTCCCGGCGATCTGGTCGCCGCGCAGGCTCGCCTTTGTGTCCTCTTCGCGCCGCAGGATATCCCGAGCCATTTCAATGACCTGAAGTCCCTCGGGCGTGGTCCGAGGCGGCCGGCTGCTGCGATCGAAGATGGTCACACGCAGCTCATCCTCCAGCGCGTGAACCTGCTGGCTGACGGCCGAAGGTGTCAGACCTACCACGTCCGCCGCCTGCGCAAAGGTGCCGTGGGATTGGATGGCCAAAAGGGTCTTCAGCTGTCGAGTGTCCATCATCAAATCCAGTTTTTCTAAATATAATAACCAGAATTACGCGTTTTTGTGAAGACATTCTTTGCGTTACGATCGCCATTAAGGAGGATACCCACAGTCCGGTTCGGGAGACCGCTGCGGGGCCAATTGACAGACGGAGACATGAAATGGCACGCCGCCGACGCTTCGGGGCGCTGTGGAGACACGCGCGATGAGCAAGACAATCCTCGTCACGGGACCTGACCTCGATCCGGCGGCCGCCGGTCTGGTGGCAGATCGCGGCTATCGAACGGTGCATACCCCGGCCTACGCCGACAGCGCTGTAATTGCAGAGTTTCTGCAGCAGACTGGCGCCGTAGGCATCGTATCCCGTATGGGTCGACTGGATGCCGCCGTGATGGATGCGGCGCCGCAGCTCAAGGTGATCTCGAAACACGGGGTCGGGGTAGACAATATCGACATTCAGGCCGCTGCCGACCGGGGCATTCCCGTGCTGGTCGCGACTGGCGCAAACGCGGTTTCCGTCGCCGAACACGCCATTGCGCTGCTGCTGGCAACGGTGAAGCGAGTCCTGCCGCTGGATGCGGGGCTGCGCGCCGGGCGCTGGGAAAAGCCGGGTTTCTCGGGGCACGAGATTGCCGGGTCAACCTTGGGGCTGATGGGCATGGGCGCGATTGCGCAGGCCACGGGCCGCATGGCCAAGGGGCTGGGGCTGACCTTGGTGGGTTTTGACCCTTACGCGCCTGACAGTACCTTCGAGGCGTTGAGCGTCACCCGCTGCACCTCGGTCGAGGACATGCTGGCCCAGTCGGACATCCTCTCCCTGCATTGCCCGTTGAGCGACAAGACGCGCGGCCTCCTGAACACCGAAACCATCGAGCTGATGCCCAAAGGCGCCTACGTCATCAACACGGCACGCGGCGGTCTGATCGACGAGGCGGCTCTGGTCGCCGCGATCCGGTCCGGGCATTTGGCGGGCGCCGGTCTCGATACATTCGCCGTTGAACCGCCTGCGACCGACCATCCGTTTTTCGCCGTGCCGGAAATTGTGCTTACCCCGCATATCGGCGGCGTGACCCGTGAAGCAGGCGCGCGTGTCGGCGTCGATGCAGTGCGAGGGATCTTCCAGATTCTCGACGGCCAGCCCATAGCCTCTGAACGAATCATCAATCGCAAATTGCTGGCTGCCGCCCAAGCTGAGCCGGCCGCTGTGGAGAAGTGACCATGACCATCGGGTTCCGAATCCTCAAACGCGACCGCGTTGTACCCGACGATATCGTCGCCGAATTTGCCAAGCTGCCCGTGGCCAACGTGTCCGACAGCATGTCGCGCATGACCGCCGCCGGGACGACCCTGCGTCCGATGCACAGCTCGGGTGGTATGGCGGGGGTCGCACTGACGGTAAAGGCGCGCCCCGGCGACAACCTGATGCTGCACGCAGCGATCGACCGGGCCGTCCCTGGTGACGTGATCGTCGTCGATGCGGGCGGTGCGCTGGACAACGCGCTGATCGGCGAACTCATGCTAGCCTATGCGATCAAGAAAGGTGTCGTCGGCTTCGTCATCAACGGCGCGATCCGCGATCTGGACAACTTCCGGGAAACCAACCTGCCAACATGGGCGGCCGGTGTCACCCATCGCGGCCCGTACAAGGACGGCCCCGGCGAAGTCAACGTGCCAATTGCGATCGACGGCATGGTGATCCACCCGGGCGACATCATTATCGGCGACAGCGACGGCGTTCTGTGCGTGCCTTTCGACGAGGCCGAGACGATCCTGAAAGCCACCCAGGCGAAATCCGCCGCCGAGATCAAGCAGATGGCCGATATCGAAGCAGGCACCAACGATCGGAGCTGGGTCGACCGCGCGCTCAAGGATCGCGGCTGCGCCCTGCCCGAAGACTGAAAACTCATATCAAGAGGAGGAGTAACATGCACAACATCTTCAAGAAGACCGCCATCGCAGGTGCGATGTGTCTCGCCGCAGGTGCGGCGCTCGCACAGGGCTACCCCGAAAAGCCAATCGAAGTGATAGTCGGATATTCTGCTGGCGGCGGCACCGATGTGATGGCCCGTACCGCGGCGCCCTTCATCGAAAAATACCTAGGCGAAGGCGCAAGCGTCGTCGTAAAGAATGTGCCGGGCGCCTCCGGCCAGATCGGCGTGACCGAAGCGGCGAATGCCGCGCCGGATGGCTACACGCTGGGCACCTTCAACCTGCCGGGCATGATGGCACGCACCATCGACCGCAAGGCGGATTACGACCGGGACAGCTTCACCTACCTCGCCAACGTGGTGAACGATCCCAACGTGATCGTGACGTCCAAGAAAAGCGGGCTCGATACCCTCGACAAGTTGCTGGAGGAGGCCAAGGCCAATCCCGGTGCGATCACCGTCGGCATGTCGAGCCTCGGCGGAGACGACCATTTCGCTCTCATCAAGCTGCAGAACGCCACCGGGACCGAGTTCACGATCGTGCCCTTCAAGGGGTCTGCTCCGGCGCGTACCGCACTGCTGGGTGGCCATGTCGCCATGGGCATCCTGAACATCTCCGAGGTGGCCGAGTTCCAGGACCAACTGAACGTGCTGGGTGTCGCCACCAAGGAGCGTTCGCAATTCGCGCCCGACCTGCCGACCTTCCAGGAGCAGGGTCTCGATCTGGTGAACGGCTCGATGCGAGGCTTCATCGCCCCCGCCGGACTGCCTGACGATGTCCGTCAGAAGCTGATGAACGCCTTCTCCCAGCTGTCCGGCGATCAGGAATTCCTCGACGCGATGGCCGCGACCGCCAATCCGGTCGAAGTCGTGATCGGCGACGATTTCAAACAGCTGACGTCGGACCTGTATGACCTCGCGAAGGGTGTGTGGGAAACCACCCCCTGGAACTAAGGCCGCGCGCGTGAGGGGGTTCGCCCCTCACGCACTCCTTTGCCGACATCAAGAGCCAACCCATGCCCGAGAGCCGCAAATCCCGCCTTACCCGGCCCGAGACCCTGACTGCGCTCGGCATCATCGTGGTCGCCGCCGGGTTCCTCGTCCCGACCTCCGATCTGCGCGCGATTTCGGCGCTGTTGCCCGCCGTCATGCTGATCGGCCTGATTGTTCTGTCGTCCCTGCTGCTGTTGGCCGATCAGCGCAGGGCCGGGGAGGGCGTTCCCGCAACGCCCATGACGCAATCGCCCAAGCGGGTGATCGGCGCCTTTCTACTGATCGTCGCCTATGCGCTGGCGACCGATTTCATTGGTTTTTACGTCAGTACCGCCGTAACCATCCCGCTGGTCGCGTGGATCTTTGGTTATCGCAGCCCTTTGGGCCTCCTGATCGCGACGGTGATCGTGGTCGGTACGATCTGGGCGATTTTCGATTTTGGGATGTCGCAGGATTTCCCCACCGGCCGTCTGTTGGGGCGCTGAGCCATGTATAACGACCTTCTCCACGCCCTGCCGAACGTCTTTGCCCTGACGAACTTCATCGCCGTGGTGATCGGCGTGATCGCGGGCATCGTGGTCGGCGCGATGCCCGGCCTCTCCGCCACCATGGCAATCTCGGTGCTGGTGCCCTTCACCTTCGGGCTGGAGCCGCTGGTGGCGCTGGGCCTGATGGCCGGCATCTACAATGGCGCGATGTATGGAGGCGCGATCCCGGCCGTGCTGCTGCGCATCCCCGGCACCCCCGCCGCCGTTGCCACCACCTTTGACGGTTACCCGATGGCGCAAAGGGGCGAGGGCGGCTTCGCGTTGCAGGTCGCGGTCGTGTCATCGTCCATCGGCGGCATCGCCTCGGCCTTTGCGCTGATGCTGCTGGCGCCGCCGCTGTCCAGAGTGACGCTGCTGTTCGGCCCCTCCGAGGTGTTCTGGGTTGCAGTCTTCGGCCTTGCTTCGATCATCTTCCTCCTGGGGGGTAACCCGGTGAAGGGCCTGATTTCGGCCTGTTTCGGCGTCTTCGTGTCGGTGATCGGCTCGGACCCGATCTTTGGAAATGACCGCTTTACATTTGGCCGACTGGAAATGCTGGACGGCATCAACATCGTGATCCTGCTGGTCGGCCTTTATGCGCTGCCGCCGGTGATAGACCTGCTCGAAACCCCGCTGAAAACCGATGGCGTCAACAGTTCCAAACTGGGGACAGAGTCAATTTGGAAGGCCCTGCCGCGCATGAAATCCTATTGGAAGACATGGCTCCGCGGGTCGCTGATCGGCATCTGGATCGGCATCCTGCCCGGTGCGGGCGGGTCCATGGCGGCCTTCATGTCCTACAACGAGGCGCGCCGCACCTCGAAGACTCCCGAGACCTGGGGAGAAGGGGAGCCCGAGGGCGTAGCCGCGGCCGAGGTCGCAAACAATGCCGACACAGCTTCGGCGCTGATCCCAGCATTGACCCTCGGCATCCCGGGGACCGCCGTCGCGGCGGTCATGCTGGGCGGCCTGTTGGTGCATGGTTTGCAACCCGGCCCGATGCTGTTCCGGGACAATCCCGACATCGTTTTCGGCTTCATGTGGCAATTCCTGTTCGGCGCGATCCTCTTGGTCCTGCTCGGCGGGTCGCTGGCGACCAACTCCTTCGCGCGACTTCTGAACCTGCCGCGCCCACTGCTGGGGGCGGTCATTATTGTGCTCATGCTGATCGGCGTGTACACGATTCACGGCCGCATGTTCGACGTCTACCTTATGCTGGGCTTTGGCGCGATCGGGTGGGTCATGGACCGGCTCAAGTTTCCGCTGCCGCCGGTCGTTCTGGGGCTGATCCTGGGCGGCTTTGCCGAAGAAAACCTACGCCTTGCCCTGCGGATTGGACGCGGCGATCCGATGATCCTGTTCCAAAACACGACAAGTCTGATCCTTGTCGCCCTTACCATCGCCGTGATCGTCGGCCCGACGCTGAAAAGGCGCTATTTCGACAGCCGGATGAAGATGTGATGGCCAGCCCGCATCACAGGGTCCGCGAGGACTGGCTGGCCCTGATGCAAGAGGATGTTCTTGCGCCAGAGCAACCCGTTTTCGACTGCCACCATCACCTATGGGACCGCCCCGAGGGCCGGTATAAGTCCGAGGACCTGATGGCGGATATCGGCGCGGGTCATGACGTGCGCGCCAGTCTTTATGTTCAGTGCCGAACGGGGTATCGCGTAGATGGCCCCAAGGCCCTGCGCCCGGTTGGCGAGGTCGAAACCGTGCTGGACTGGATGCGCGAACATGACCGTTTCCCGGCGGGCATCGTCGCCATGGCGGACCTGCAACTGGGTGACGGCGTACGTCCGGTGCTGGAAGCCCTTGCCGAGGCGGGGCAAGGCCGGGTGAAGGGCATCCGCAACGCCACCGCATGGCACCCAGATAGGACTGTACGTTCAAATCCCAACCCGCCGCCCGATGGTTTGCTACGGACGGTCGCCTTTCGCGATGGTGCGCGGGCGGTCGCTGAACATGGATTCAGCCTCGATGTCTGGGCCTACCAGACCCAGTTGGACGAGGTCCGCGCTCTGGCCACGGCCGCGCCAGACGTGACCATCATCGTCGACCATTGCGGCGGACCGCTGGGTGTTGGCCCGCATGACCGCCTTGACCCGGAGAATTTCCGCGCCTGGCGGGATGCTTTGGCCACCGTCGCAGCCATGCCCAACACGCGGATCAAGATCGGTGGCTTCGGCCTTGGCGTCTTTGGCTGGCGCTATGCTGACCAAGCCCTGCCGCCACACTCTGAAGCGCTCGCCGAAGACTGGCGCCCTTGGGTCGAGACCTGTCTCGACCTGTTCGGTCCGGGCCGCGCCATGTTCGAAAGCAACTTCCCCGTGGACAAGGGACAGGTCGGCTACCGGACGCTGTGGAACGCCTTCAAGCGCCTCGCGGCGGCGCTCGCACCAGACGAACGGGATGCCGTTTTCTGGCGCAGCGCCGCGAGCACTTACGGCATCAACGAACAGATTTTCGCACATGACCAAAGGAGGATATTGTCATGAAGAAAACCCTTGCCGCTGTTGCGGTTTTCCTGTCGGCCACCGCTGCGCAGGCCGAATACCCCGAAAAGCCTATCGAGGTTATCGTCGGTTATTCCGCAGGCGGCGGCACCGACGTCATGGCGCGCACCGTTGCGCAATTTCTTGAAAAGGAACTTGGAGATGGCGCGTCGGTCGTGGTCAAGAACATGCCCGGCGCTGGCGGGCAGATCGGCTTTACGGAGGTGGCGAAAGCTGCGCCCGACGGCTATACGCTCGGCACGTTCAATCTGCCGGCGGCATTGGCGTTGACCAAGGATCGCGACGCCGACTACAAGGTGAACAGCTTCACCTACCTTGCAAATTTTGTCGAGGATCCGAATACCGTCGTCGTAGCGGCTTCCTCAGAATTTCAGTCGCTGGGTGAACTGCTCGATGCGGCCAAGGCCGAGCCGGGCGCTATCACGGTCGGCTTGTCCAGCTTGGGCGGAAACGACCATTTCAGCGCCAATATGATCGCCGCCGCAAGCGGCGCGGAATTCACGCTTGTTCCGTTCAAGGGTGCGTCCATGGCACGCACGGCGATTATGGGCGGCCACGTCGCGGCCGGCACGATGGCCCTGAGCCAGACCACAAGCTTCGGGGACGACCTGCGGGTGCTGGCGGTGCTAGCCGACGAGCGCTCGCCTTTCAGCCCTGATGTGCCGACCGCCAAGGAGCTGGGATTGGATGTCGAGATGTCGTCACTGCGCGGCATTGTTGGGCCCGCGGGCATGGACCAAGCCGTTGCTGAACGGTTGCGCGCCGCGCTTTCCGCCGTGAACGAAAACCCCGAGTTTCAGAAGATGATGGCTGATCAGGGTAACCCGATGGTCTTCATGGTGGGTGACGACTTTGCCGCTACTTCAGCGGCACAGGATAGCGTTGCCGCAAAAATCTGGGAAGAAACCCCTTGGAAGTGATCAAAGCGCCGAGCCTCAGGGCTCGGCGGACTTATAAACGGTCGCGCTCTGGACCGGATGCAGGACTTCGGTGCAGATCTCTGACAGGTCCCGAAGCCCCAGCAGGCCGAGATTGCGGTTAATTTCGGTCTTCAGGATTTCGGCGGCGCGTTCGACCATCGGCTGACCGCCCAGCGTGGCCGCATACAGAAAGGGCCGCCCGACCAGCACCATGTCCGCACCCAGGGCCATTGCCTTGATCACATCCGTCCCGCGCCGAATTCCTCCGTCGATCAGCAGCGCCATATCGCCCACCTGCGCTCGGGCTTCAGGCAGAATGCGCAGCGGCGAGATCGCGTGGTCCAGTTGTCGCCCACCATGGTTCGAGAGGATCACCGCGTCACAGCCAATCGCGCGGGCTTGCGCCACATCGCCAGAACTGATCACGCCCTTCAACACCAGCTTGCCGGGCCAGAGGTCGCGCATCAGCGCGAGGTGGTCCCAGTTCAGATGGTCCTTTCGCCCGAAATCCCGCGCCGCCTGTTTCGAGATGATCGGCGCGCCGCGTATGGCGTCGGAGTTCTCGAAATGCGGCATGCCCTGCATCAGGGTCGGAAAGAAAGTCCCTAGCACCCAGCGCGGCTTGACGGCGAAGTCCCAGATCAGCCGGGGCGTGATCCTGAGCGGGGTCGAGAACCCGGCGCGCAAGTTGTTTTCGCGGTTGGCCAGCACTGCGGTGTCGGCGGTCAGCACCAGCGTCCCGAAGCCTGCGGTCCGCACACGGGCGATCAGGGCGCGGATGCGGTCCTCTTCGCCGGGCAGATAGGCCTGAAACCACGCATTGGGATTGGCCCCCACAACGTCTTCCATCGGGGTTAGGGACGATCCGGACAGCACATAAATGATGCCGGCATCCGCCGCCACGCGAGCCATGACCACGTCGCCATGGCGGGCCATCAGCGCCGAAAGGCCCATCGGCGCAATTCCGAAGGGTGCGGCATAATCGGTGCCCATAAGGGTGCAGGCGATGGAGCGCCCTTCCACCCCCCGCAAAACTTTCGGCACCAGCCGCCAAGCGTCCAATGCGTCGCGGTTGTCCTGCCGCGCGGCGCCGGTTTCTGCCGCGCCCGAAACATAGCCGAACAGGGGACGAGGTAGCCTGCGTCTCGCGGCCGGCTCAAAATCGTCAAGGGTCAAAAGCATACGTCAGAAACCGTAGAGCCGTTCGGGGTTGTCCCACATGCAGCGTTTGAAGGTGTCCGCGCTCAACGCCTCGCGGCACAAGTCCAGCATCGGCGGAATCTCCGGCACCGGGTCGGCGCTTAGGACATGCGGCCAGTCGCTACCCCAGATGATTTGGTCAGGGAAGGCTTTCCCGATGCGTTCGATCAGCGCCGCCAGGTCGGTATAGCGCCCGATATCCGAACTGATCCGGGTGGGCGAGAGCTTCACCCAGATGCGGTCCGTTTCCAGCAGGCGGAGGACTGGATCGGGCGCAACGGGGTCGACATGGCCCACATGGTCCAGGATCAGCCGCATACCCGCAGGCAGATTGGGCAGCATCCCGGCGATCCGGTCAAAGCTGCGCGGCTCGGTATTCATCTCGATATGCCAGCCGACCTCGGCCGCCATGCGGGCCACCTCCGGCAACGTTTCCAGCGCGCTGTCGCCCAGCAGCGCCCGGTCCTGGATGCGGGTCGCGCGGATGCCGGCGGCGTGCAGCGCGGGCAGGTCGGCGGCAGCGTCGATCACGGCCACGCCGCGCAGGGATACGGGGCCTTCGACACCCAGCACATCCACGAGGCGGCTGTTGTCCGTTCCATCGACCGAGGCCTGCACCACCACCGCGCGGCGCACGCCCAGCGGCGCGGCCTCGTCCATGTAGTCGCGGATGTCGCGGGTGGGCGGCACATAGGCGCCGGTCCGCGGGGCAGCGGTCTTGGAAAAAGAATGCAGGTGGCAATCGGTGATCATGCGCGCGCCTTTCGCAAGTCGAGGGTTAGACTGATCGCAAGCGAGAGGAAGATCAGGGCGACCAGCCCGATAGTGATGGGAGATTCGACGAATATGTCATAGCCGCCACCCGAGGTTAGCAACGCCTGCCGCAGACTTTGCTCAAACGGTGCGCCAAGGATCAACCCGATCAACAGCGGCGGCAATGGGAAGTTGCTGCGCCGGAAAAGGAACCCCAGTACGCCCGCGCCCAGCATCACCCAGACGTCGAACAGGATGTTGTTCACGGAGAACGCGCCGAAGATGGCGAGGATCGCGATCGCCGGCAAAAGGTGGCGCGGCTGAATGCGCGTAACATGGATGGCGATACGAAAGAACAGCAGACCCAGGATCACCGTCGGGATGGACGAAAGCAGAAGTGCCTCGAAGATGGCGTAGACCTCCAGCCCGTGATCACGGAACAGGAACGGTCCTGGTGCCAGCCCGTGCAGCATGAATGCGCCCAAGATCACTGCCGTGACCGCGTCGCCGGGAATGCCGAGTGCCAGCGTCGGCACCAGCGCGCCGCCGGTAACGGCGTTGTTGGCGGCTTCGGGAGCGGCGACGCCCTCCGGCGCGCCCTTGCCGAATTGGTCCGCATCGGTGGCGCGGGAGCGGGCGAGGTTGTAGCTCATAAAAGCAGGAACGGTGGACCCGATTCCCGGCAGGATGCCGACGAAGGTTCCAATCGTCGACGACAGCAGTAGCGTCACCCGCATCTGCCAAAGTTCGGCGAAGCGCACGACCGAACTCTTTAGCGGCGGCACCTCTGCATCGCCGACCAGTGGTTCACTGTCGAAGGCCTGCAACAGGACCTCCGACATGGCGAAGAGGCCGATCAGGACGGGGATTAGTTGGAATCCGTTTTCAAAGGCAAAGGAGTCGAAGGTGTAACGCGGTGTTCCGCTGATAGGGTCGAGCCCAACGACACCCGCGCAGGCGCCGACCAGTACCATGATGAGCGCGTCCAGCTTCGAACCGCCGCCGAACAGCACGATGACCAAAAGCGCGAAGAGCATCAGCATGGCCATTTCCGCCGGGCCGAAATCCAGCGCGAAACGCGCCAGCGGCTCCGCCAATGCCATAAGCACAAGGCAGCTGAAGATGTTGCCGAAGACGCTGGCATAAAGGGCGAGCCGCAGAGCACGACCGCCTTCGCCACGCCGCGCCATGGCAAATCCGTCGATGGCGGTCGCCGCCGACGAGGGCGTGCCCGGCACGTTCAGCAGCACCGCCGAGATCGAGCCCCCGAAGATTGCGCCCTGATAGACGCCCAAAAGCAGGACGATTGCCGGGATCGGCTCCATCGAGAAGGTGACGGGGATCAGCAGCGCGATGGCCATGGTCGGACCAAGGCCGGGGATCGCACCGATGATAATCCCAGATACGATCCCGGCCAGCGCCGCGACCAGCACCCAGAGATTCAGTAATTCGACAAAGGCATCGATGAGCACGACGGGCGCTCCTTGGAGACTTGAACCGGTGGGACAGCGTCAGGGCAGCGGGATGCTGAGTCCGTGCCGCCCGCCATAGGCAACGATAGCCGCCACGATCAGCGGTAGGCCCAGCAACAGGGGGCGCCGTTCGCCGAGCACAATCGCGACGACGAAGCCGGCGCCGGCGGCCCCGGCGAAGAACCCGAACTGCCGCATCGCCCAGAGCGCCAAAGCGGTGCTCGCCGTCACGGCCAGCACCCGGCCCAGGCGCGACATGTCGCCAAGTGGGGCGTCTTCGATGCGTAGGCTCAGGATCAAGCGGAGCGCCACAGCCCCTGCCAGCAGCCATAATACAAGGCGGGGAAAACTGCGCGCATCCGGTCCGGCATCACCGAAGCCGAAGACCTGGATCTGGCTGTTCAGAGCGAAGACCGCCCACAGCGCTGCCGTTAGCAAAAGTCCAGCGGTGAGCGTTCGAAAGCCGGGGCGGGCGAGCCCGCCCCCACGACCAGCCCTGTTCAATTGCCGAGATCCTTGGCGATTTCGCGATAGGCGTTCAGGTTTTCCTCAATCGTCTTGGCTAGTTCTTCACCCGACATGATCCGGACCGGCTGGCTGAGTTCTGTCATGAAGGTCTTGAAATCATCAGACGAGGCAACTTCGGTAAAGGCTGATTCCAGCATGGCGATGATCGTCGGATCCGTACCGGCAGGTGCTAGGATGCCCACAATCGAGGGGAATTCGGCGGCAAGCCCCGCCTCTTTCAGCGTCGGCGCATCCGGGAAGTCCGGGTCTTTGGTGCCGTCGAGAACGCCCAGCAACCGCAACTGCCCGTCCTTGACGAGGTCGCGATAGGCCGGCACCAGCGCCGCGTTCACGTGCCCGCCTAGAACAGCCGCCGTCGCCTTGGCCGCTCCATCAAACGGCACATGCTGCAGCTTAGCACCGGTTTCCTTGGCGACTGAGGCAAAGGCCAGATGCGCTCCGCCCATGGCGCCCGCGGTGCCATAGGTCACCGTACTGGACTTGGCGCCTTCGATCAGCGTGTCGAGCGAGTTATAGGGGGAATCCGCCGGAACGACGACACCGTGGAACGGGCCGGAATAGTTGAGGATCGGGATGAAGTCGCTCAACGTGTCATAACCGACGTCACGCAGTGCCGGGGTGACGAAGGACGGAGAGGAGGTCGTCGCGATCAGCGTGTAGCCATCCGCATCGGCCGCTGCGACGGTGCGCATCGCGTTGGTGCCGCTGGCACCGGGCTGGTTTTCCACCACGATCGGCTGGCCGAGGATCTTTTCCGCCATCGTCGCCATCTGGCGGGCCGAAATATCGGTAGTACCACCCGCCCCATACGGCACGACTATTTTGATTGGACGGTTCGGATAATCCTGCTGCGCCATAGCTGAAACAGGCATAATTGCCATGCCGACCAAAAGGGCCAGGCTCGAACGGCGTGTGAATTTCATGATTTCCTCCCCGTTGTAAGAAAATTGCTGGCCAATGGCCGCCGCAGTAGGCTGAAACACGTCGGCCGTCGCAGCCCCACGGTCCTCCTACCGGATGCGGGATCATGACATTTATAAATTCTTCACAAAAGCGAGAAATATTAAAACTCTAATGAAGATAAGCTTCATCTGTGTAATTTTCCCACACAGTTCTTGCGAGGCCATCCTCTCCTCTCCTCTCTGCGCCGCGGCAACCGGTGGAAAACTCGGCGCTGATCCACCGCCTTGTCGTCAGACCGCGTGATCAGCAATGTCCGGGTGCGCTCTTCGTCAGCGGCGATACTTGTGAGACCGGGAAGCTCACTATCTGCGGGTAGCTGCCAATCATGTCCAGCGGAGCAAACGACCGCTCTGCCCGTTCAAAGACCATTGTATCGACGTAACGAATGGTAGGTTTTGGGAATTCGAAGATTGACCGCGATCGGCCGAGTAGGGGCGCAAAGCTGCTGCTATACCCGGCAAAACGTGTAGGTAGCTTAGGGTCAGAAGCAGACCCTTGACTGTCGAGAAGTTCTATCTGCAATCGATGCCTAAACAGACATGGCCGGCAGCGCGCGCGATGTCGGCATTGTGTTACAGGCAGGTTGATTTTTCGGCGGAGAGACTGTTATCGCCTTCGGCTGCTCTCGATCTCCGAGATCGCTTCACTGACCGCATCTACCAATGACCTTGGCCAACGGTCGGCTAACCCGCTGTCGATCCACCATTCGCGGCAGCCGGGGTAGGAGAACATACTACGAAAATTGCCTCTTGCGGCCAGCGTAAGGTCTTCGCGGCGGTGCGCGTTCGAGTGACGAAAAATCAGAAGTCCTTCCTGTGCCTGAAGCCATTCCTCCATCCAATGGCCGAAAAGAATCTTTTCGCTGCCACTCAGCCCCTCGTAACTCTCGCGTCCCCTATATAGTACATCGCTTACAGACAAATCGTCGGTTCGCCGCTTGTGTTCGCGGAGCGCCGCGAGCACTGAATACCAATTCTGCAAGCGGGCTTGTTCACTGTTCTTGCGAAGCTCCCAAGCGAGAAAAAGCAGTGACGCGATCAGTCCAAACGCGGCGACGAGGTCAGCAATATCGGCGAATTCGGAAAGGGTCACGCTCGCGTCTCTACTTCACCAGATGGCTCCAGTTTGGAGATTACCATTTGGTGGAAAGACTGTCGCTCTCGGATCAGAGGCGGCCGAAGGGACTTGGAGGGGAGACATGTATCAACGAACAAGGGGGCCAGTGGCCCCCTTGCCGCATTTAACGCGGCCCGTCCCTCAGAGCGCGTTGATCTTGTCGAGCATGCCTTCAGGCCAGGACTTGGAAAGCGGCGAGGACTTGTACTTTTCCTGCGCGAAATCCTGGAACGCCTTCACGTCCGGCTTGTAGATGTCGAGGCCTTCGCCCTTGAAGAAATCGACAAGCTCCTGTTCCTGCTTCAGATATTCCTCGGTGCTCGAGGCGAAGGCCTTGCGGGCAGCCGCCTTGACGCGATCTTTCTGTTCATCGGTGAGCTTGTCGAAGACGTCCGAGCTCATCACCAGAATACCGAAGCCGACATTGTGGCCGGTCAGCACGATCTGGTCGGTGACCTCGTAGAACTTCATCGCCTTGTCGTTGGGAAGCGGGTTGTCCTGACCGTCGATGACGCCGGTCTGCAAGGCGGTGTAGGTTTCAGTATAGGGGATCGGAACCGGATTGGCACCGAGCGACGCCCCGAGGAACTGCCAGCTTTCTCCGCCGGGCATGCGCAGCTTGATACCCTCCATGTCTTTCGGCGTATTGATTTTCTTGTCGCCGCGCAGATTGACGTGGCGTGTGCCGTAATAGGCAACCCCAAGGATCTCCACGCCGAGTTCCTTGCGCGCCATCTCGGCAAAGGCTTCTCCGACGTCGCTGTCGAACACATTCTGCAGGTGTTCGGCGTCACGGATGACATAGGCGGCGCCGAGAATGTCGAAGGCCGGCACCTGGTTGGCGAAGTCGGATGGTGGCAGGAGTGCGAGCTGCGCATTGCCGCGCTGGAGCGAGACAAGTTCCGTGCCCTGCTTTACCAGCGTGCCGCTGAAATAAGGCTTGAAGTCGAACTCGTCGCCGATCTCCTTGGCGAAGATTTCGGTCATCGCGACGGAACGCGGCACGTCCGGGGGATTTACGTCCGGAAAGATCAGTTCGATCTTGTCCTGGGCGAGGGCGCTCGCGCCGAGCCCGACGACCATCGCACCAGCGATGGTGAGGCTTTTCAGGTTCATCCAATTCATTTGGGTTCCTCCAGTTTTTCCTGTTTCGTGATGTGGTGTTCAGAGCCCGAACCGGTTTTCCGGCAATCCCTGCCCGGCGCCGGGGATGGCCAGCAGGCTCCCGGCAAGCGGTTCATCGGCCAGTTGGCGGTCGTCGAGAAACTTGCGCGCGGTGGTGACAAAGAGCGTCGAGAGATCCGACCCGCCGAAGCACAGGCAGGTCGGGTTGGTAACCGGAAGCTCGATAGTACGGTCGATCCGTCCGTCCGGCGTGTAGCGGACGATGCGTGTACCCGCGAAGAATGCCGTCCAGATACAACCATCGACATCGACGCAGGCGCCATCCGGGCGATCTCCCGAGTCGCTGTGGTCGGCGAAGACCCGCCTGTCGGTGACAGTTCCGTCTTCCGGGTCGAGTGTGAAGATGTAGCTGAGGTGGCGGCGCGTATCCGTGAAATGCATCCAGGTCCCGTCGGGTGAAAACGCGATGCCGTTCGAGACGATGACGCCGTCCATGATCTTGGCCGAACGGCCATCCGGGTCGACCCGGTAGAGTGCGCCGTTTGGTCGGTGAAGCTGATTGTCCATCGTGCCGATCCACAGGCTTCCCCTGGAATCGACGCGCCCATCATTGAGGCGGTTGTCCAGCCCGTATTCCAGTTCGAGAAGCACGTTTCCGGGATCGTCAGAGCTTTCGAGAATCTTTAGCGAGAGGGCTTCCGCAATGAGATGGCGCCCGGATTGGGTAAGGGCATGGCTTCCGAGGAATGTGCAGTCGCGTTCCCGGCTTTCGACCTGTTCGCTCGAAGGCGAGTAGGACTGGAGCTTCGGCTCTTCGATATCGACCCACCAGAGCTTCTGTTCGCGATCGCACCAGAGGGGCGTTTCGCCGAGCCGGTCATCGCCGCGTACGGCCACCTCCACGGCGGGATATCGCAAATCAGATGCTGCGGCAGTCATCGGCGGGGGCTCTTCGGCAGCGCTGACGCGCTTTCGCAGCGACTGGCGTCGATGGTCATGGTCGCGTTTTTCCTCCCCGCGCGGCGAGCTTTTTTCGCCTCCCGAATTGCGGTGTTGACAAATAAACGAACTGGATAGTTTAGTCAAACGTGTCGTCGAATTTCCCTGCTTGTCGCGGACCGAGGGGCTTAGGGGCGCGCCTACCAGCCCAAGAGTTCTTCTGCTAAACGGCTCAGGCGCCGCAACGAATGAGGCCCCCGAATGAAGACCGCCATCGCCACTGTTTCGATCTCCGGGGACCTTACCGAGAAACTGGCTGCGATTGCGGCCGCCGGCTTCGACGGTGTCGAGATCTTCGAGAACGATTTCCTCGCTTTCGACGGCGGCCCAGGGGAGGTCGGTCGCATGGTGCGCGATCACGGCCTGGAGATTTCGCTGTTCCAGCCGTTCCGAGATTTCGAGGGCATGCCGGAACCGCAGCGCACCCGAGCCTTCGACCGGGCGGAGCGCAAGTTCGACGTCATGCAGGAGCTCGGCACCGATCTTGTGCTGATCTGTTCCAACGTCTCGCCGATCTCGCTCGGCGGCATCGATCGGGCGGCCGACGATTTCCGGGAACTGGGCGAGCGCGCGGCGAAACGCGGTATCCGCATCGGCTACGAGGCGCTGGCCTGGGGCCGGCACATCAATGACCATCGGGACGCCTGGGAGATCGTGCGCCGCGCCGACCACCCGAGTGTCGGCCTGATCCTGGACAGCTTCCACACGCTGGCCCGAAAGATCGACCCCGACACGATCCGTTCCATTCCCGGCGACCGCATCTTCTTCATCCAGCTCGCCGACGCGCCGAAAATCGATATGGACCTGCTCTACTGGAGCCGACATTTCCGCAACATGCCCGGCGAGGGCGACCTCGATGTGTCCGGCTTCATGAGCGCCGTCGCTGCTACAGGCTATGACGGCATCCTGTCTCTCGAAATCTTCAACGACCAGTTCCGCGGCGGTTCGCCGAAATCGATCGCCGTCGATGGGCACCGTTCGCTCGTCTACCTGATGGACCAGGTCCGCCGGTCTGAGCCGGATATCAGCATCCCGGTTCCCGAGATGCCGGACCGCATTCCGGTCCACGGCGTCGAATTCGCGGAATTCGCGGCCGACGAGGAGGAGGCGGCGCAACTCGGCGCCATGCTGCATACGCTCGGTTTCCGGCGTGCCGGGAAGCATGTCTCCAAGGATGTCGGGCTGTGGCGTCAGGGCGAGATCAACATCGTCATCAACACCGAGCGCGAGGGGTTCGCCCATTCCTCCTATGTCGTCCATGGCGCCAATGTCTGCGACATCGGTTTGAAGGTGGAAGACGCGGGCGCGACGGTTGAGCGCGCCAGGGCACTCGGCGCTGATCTCTTCGAGCAGCCGGTCGGTCCGGGTGAATTGAAGATCCCGGCGATCCGGGGCGTCGGCGGCGGCCTCGTGCATTTCATCGATGCGAAGAGCGATCTTGCCCGCGTCTGGGAGATCGAGTTCGAGCCGGTTGCCGATGCCGAAACGCCCGCCGATGCCGGCCTGACGCAGATCGACCATATCGCCCAGACGATGAATTACGAGGAGATGCTGACCTGGCTGCTCTTCTACACCTCGATCTTCGAGACCGGGAAGTCGCCCATGGTTGACGTGGTCGACCCTGCCGGACTGGTCCGCAGCCAGGTGATCGAAAACGAGTCGGGATTGCTACGCATCACGCTGAACGGCGCAGAGAACAGGCGCACACTCGCCGGACACTTCCTGGCCGAAAGCTTCGGATCTTCCGTCCAGCATCTCGCCTTCGCGACCGCGGACATCTTCGCGACCGCCGCCGCGCTGGCGGCGAACGGCTTTTCGTCGCTGGTCATCTCGCCGAATTACTATGACGATCTCGATGCCCGCTTCGGACTGGACGAGGATTTCCTGAACCGCCTGCGCGACAACAACATTCTCTATGACCGGGACGATAACGGGGAATATTTCCAGCTCTACAGCCCCAATTACGGCGAGGGCTTCTTCTTCGAGATCGTCGAGAGGCGGAACGGTTACCGCGGCTACGGAGCGTCCAATGCGCAATTCCGTATCGCCGCCCAGAAGCGCCATCTCAGGCCGAAGGGAATGCCGAAGACCTAGGCTACCGTTTCGCTGGAGACGAAGCGGATGACGCTGTCGGCGATCTGCCGGCGCAGTTCGAGCTGTCCCTTGTCGTCGAAGAGGTCGTCGCCGAAAATTTGCGAGAACGTCATCCGGTTGGAGACATTGAAAAAGCTAAGCGCTGAGATCTCCCAATGGATCGCCACGGGCGCGATGCCTTTTCGAAAATGTCCGGTTTCGACGCCTTTCTTGTAGATCGCCTCGATCCGTGAGATCGCGGTCTGATTCAACTGGCGTATCAGCTCCGATTTTTTCAGATAGTCGCCATTGTGGATGTTTTCGATCATCACGAGGCGGATAAAATCCGGGTTCCTTCGATGGTGCTCAAATGTGAACTCGACGAGTTGCCGCAATGCGTCGACCGGCGACAGATCCTCAAGGTTAAGCTCTTTTTCCCCGTCGCGGACATGCCTGTAGGTCTCTTCCAGCACCTTCTGGTAGAGGCCTTCCTTGTCGCCGAAATAGTAATAGATCATGCGCTTTGACGTGCGCGTCTTCGCCGCGATTTCGTCTATCCGCGCGCCGGAAAGGCCGTGTTCAGAGAACTCCTTGAGGGCCACGGCAAGAATATTCGCGCGAACGCCCTCCGGATCCTGCTTCCAGCGCGTGCGCTGCGATCCCTTGCCCGAATCTGTGTCCTGCCGCGAGTCCATTTGCTGTTCTTAGCGGCCCGCACCCGGCGTGCCAAGTATCACATTTAACCAATCGGTACAAAGTGGTTGACAAATTAACAGCGCGGTACATAAGTGGGAGGCCTCCGCGGATCGGCGGAGGCGGAGGACGGCTTTGAATTCTGAAACGATTGTCGACAACGGGAAGGCTGAGGCCGGCGCGCAAGGGTCGCGCACCGTCTTGGTCGGGCTCTTGGGGCGCGGTATCCAGCTTTCGCGATCGCCGGCGATGCACGAGGCTGAAGGCGCGGCGCGGGGCATAAACTACCAATACAAGCTGTTCGACACCGCCAAGATGGATTCGGATGCCGACATCGGGGAAATCCTGAAGTCTGCAGAAGCCGCCGGATTTGCCGGACTCAACGTGACCTATCCCTACAAGGTTGAGGTTATCGACTATCTCGAAGACCTGTCGGACGCCGCACGCGCGCTTGGCGCGGTGAACACGGTCGTTTTCCGGGACGGCCGTCGCAGGGGGCACAATACGGATTGGTGGGGTTTCGCGGAGAGTTTTCGGCGCAACATGCCCGGCGCAAAGTGCGATACCGTATTACAGATCGGTGCGGGCGGTGCAGGGGCTGCCGTCGCGCATGCCCTTCTTGAGCAGGGTGTAGGCGAATTGCGCATATTCGACCGCGATCCCGACAAGTCGGGCGCCCTCGAAGGCCGTATCAATTCATCCGTGGCGCATGGGCGCGCGCGAGCCGTATCCAGCCTCGAAGAGGGCTTGAATGGCGTGATTGACGGCATCGTCAACACATCGCCTGTCGGCATGGCTTCGATGCCGGGTACGCCGGTTCCCGCCGATGCTATTCTGCCGGCCATGTGGGTCGCGGATATCGTCTATTTCCCGCTCGAAACCGAGCTGCTTCGGATCGCGCGGGAGAAGGGCTGTCGCGTACTGCCGGGATCCGGCATGGCCGTGTTCCAGGCCGTTCGCGCATTCGAGCATTTTACCGGGCTAGTACCGGACAGCGACAGAATGGAGGCGGCATTCAATCGGTTCGATTCCACGGATCGAGACTAGCCGATACCGGCCGTGCCGGTGTCAACACTCGTGCAATCTGGGAGGAAAAATTGCGCAACATCATGAAAACCCTCATGGGAGGCGTGGCCCTTGCGGTCATGAGCCTTTCGACTTCCGCCGCCTTTGCGCAGGACAAGGTAGAACTGGTCTATTCCGACACGGTTCCGGAAAGCGACATTCGGTCAGAGACGCTTAAGAAGGAATTCGGCGAATGCCTCGGCGACCAGTTCGATTTCAAGCCCTATTTTGGCGCGACACTGTTCAAACAGGGAACCGAGTTGACCGCGATGCAGCGCGGCAACCTCGATATGGGCTCTCTCGCCGTCTATGATTTCTACAATCAGGTGCCGCACACCGCGATCCTCGGCACGGCCTATCTCTTCAAGAGTTACGATCACATGCGCCAGGTCTGGGCGTCCGGCGTGCTCGATGATCTCGCGCAGGAAGTCGCGGACATGGCCAAGGTGAAAATTCTCGCCAATCCCTATATCGGGACCCGCCACGTCAACATCAAAGGCGACAAGAAGGTCATGACACCGGCCGACCTCGACGGCGTGAAGCTGCGCATGCCGGGCGGCGAGGGCTGGCAGTTCGTTGGTGAGGCGCTTGGCGCAAACCCGACGCCGCTCGCTTTCACCGAAGTCTATACCGCGCTGCAGACCGGCGCGATCGACGGCCAAGACAATCCGCTTCCCGCCGACAAGGCGATGAAATTCTACGAGGTGACCGATCAGATCATCCTGACCGGCCATCTGGTTGCCAACAACCAGTTCTCCATCTCGATGTCCAAGTGGAACTCGATGAACGAAGAGCAGCAGGCGAAGGTCCAGGAATGCGCCATCAACTTCGAGAAGGCGCTCGACAAGGTCACGCTCGACCAGGAAGCCGAACTGGTCGACTTCTTCAAGGGCGAAGGCCTGCAAGTCTACGAGCCCGACAAGGATGCGTTCCGCAACCACGTGCTTGATGCCTACAAGGCATCCAAATACTCAGCCGACTGGCCGGAAGGCCTTCTGGAGAAGATCAACGAACTCTAATCGCCAATCCGTCCGGCGGCTTAGGCCGCCGGACGCGAAGGCTGCCGGACAGACGAAATGGAAGCATTCTCAACCATACGCGACTGGCTGGGACGTCGGGCGGAAGAATTGCTTGCCCTCATATTGGCAAGTCTCTTCATCACGTTCCTGATCCAGATCGTGTTTCGCTATTTCCTCAACCTGCCGCTCGGTTGGACGATCGAGTTCGTCTCGATCGCGTGGCTGTGGGGAATCCTGTTCGGCTATGCCTTCGTCACGCGCGACGCGGAGATCATTCGTCTCGATATCGTCTATGGCGCGGTACCGGTCGGGGCGCAGCGGGTGATGGATGCTGTGACGGGGCTGGTTTGCGCCGGGATATTCCTTTGGTCGCTGCCCAATGTCTGGGAATACGTCACCTTCATGAAAATCGAGAAGACCGCCTATATGCGGATTCCATTCGACTATGTCTTTTCCATCTACATCCCGTTCGCCATCGCCGTCGCCATTCGCTGCCTGATCAATGTCTGGCAGGCGATCCGCGGCGATCATCCGAAATATCAACCCGGCGACGGAGCGGAAGGCCACGACTATGACTGATCCCTTCGTCGTTTCGCTCGTTCTCATTGTCGCGCTTTCGCTGGGAGGCCTGTCGATCGGCATCGCCATGATCTGCGGTTCGACCGTCTATCTGGCGCTGAAAGGTTTCGATCCCTCCATCGCCGCCGAGACGCTTCTACAAGGGCTGCTCAACAGCTACACATTGCTGGCGATCCCGCTTTTCATCCTCGCCGCGGACATCATGAATGTCGGCAGTCTCGCCGACCGGCTTCTGCGTTTCTGCCAGGCATTGGTCGGGCGCTTCCGCGGCGGGCTCGGCCACGTCAATGTCGTCTCGTCGCTGATCTTTTCCGGCATGTCCGGCTCCGCCGTCGCCGATGCAGTCGGCATGGGCCGCATCATCATCAACATGATGACCAAGGACGGGAAATATTCGAAGAGTTACGCCGCCGCGATCACAGCCGCCACGGCCACGATCGGGCCGATCATCCCGCCATCCATTCCAATGGTGCTCTACGCACTCGTCTCCGACCAGTCGGTCGGCTACCTCTTTGCCGCAGGCATGGCGCCAGGACTATTGATGGGGCTGATGATGGGAGTGACCAACTTCCTCGTCGCCCGCAAGCGGGGCTTCCCGATCGACAACAGCGTCCCGCTCGCGGAGATGCCACGGGTTACGTTCCAGGCTTTTCCCGCTTTGATGCTGCCGGTCATCCTGCTCGGCGGCATCTATAGCGGCGTCGTAACGCCGACCGAGGCGGCCGCTGTCGCCGCCTTTTATGCGCTGGTGATTTCGGTCCTGTTCTATCGTTCGGTGTCGCTGGGCCAGTTCTATCGGACACTGGCCAGCAGTTCCCGCTCGACCGCGTCGGTCGGTATCCTGATCGCCGGTGCGCTGACCTTCAACTACGTGATTACGCGGGAGAACGTTCCCAATACGCTCGCGGATTTCCTTGCCCAGTTCGAACTGTCGAAATGGGGCTTCCTGATCGCGATCAACATCTTGATCCTGGGGCTCGGCTGCATTCTGGAAGGCGGCGCGATCCTGCTCATCATCGTGCCGATCTTCATTCCGACGGCACAGGCGCTGGGCGTCGACATGATCCATTTCGGCGTTGTCGTCGTGGTCAATGCCATGCTCGGCCTCGTCACACCGCCCTACGGATTGTTGCTCTTCATCGTCGCGAACATAACAGGGCAACCGATGGCGCGCATCGTCAGGGATCTTTTTCCCTTCCTTGTCGCACTGTTTGCAGCGCTCGCCTTCATCACCTTCGTGCCGGACTTCGTGCTCTTCCTGCCGCGTCTGCTCGGCTACAACGGGTAAAAAACTGGACAAACGATGATCAACCCGGAACTCGAATCCTTCCTGAAAGTCTGGAACGAAGCCTGGACCGTTCTGCCGGCCGGCGCGACGCCGAAGGAGCGGCGAATCCTGTTTGAATACATCGCCGATGACATGGCATTGCCCCGCCCGGAGGGCATTCGCACGTCGGCTCGTTTCGTTCCGAGCGGCGAGCGTCTCGTCACCGTGCGCGTCGACCGCCATGAAGATGGCGGCACTCAGCCCTGCCTCGTCTACATGCATGGCGGCGCATGGATGCAGGGCAGCCCGATGACGCATGCCGACATCACCATGCGGATCGCTGCCGCGAACCGGCAGACCGTAATCAGCGTAGACTATGCGTTGGCGCCGGAAGACCCGTTCCCGCGGGCCGTGCATGAATGCCGCGACACTGTGCTCTGGCTGCACGAACATGCCGATGACCTCGGCATCGATTCATCGCGGATCGCGATTGGCGGCGACAGCGCGGGCGGCAATCTCGCAGCAGCCGTCACGCTCATGTTGCGCGGCACGCCGCATGCGCCGATGGCCCAACTTCTGATCTATCCCGGCACGACCTTCGACATGGACATGCCTTCCTATACCGAAAACGCCGATGCGCCGCTTCTAAATGTCCGCGGCATGCCGGCGGTCAACGCAATGTATGTTCCGGACGAAAACGAACGCCGCAACCCGCTGGCCGCGCCGCTGCATGCGGAAAGCCATGCCGGACTTCCGCCGGCGCTGATCTGCGTGGCACAGTACGATCCGCTGCGCGATGACGGCTACGCCTATGCCGACAAGCTGCGCGAGGCCGGCGTGCCGGTGGAGTTCGACGCGGGCGAGGGTCTGATCCACGGCTATCTGCGGGCGATGGAATATTGCGCGGCATCGCGCGAGCGCCTTGAAAAAATGTGCCGCTGGCTGGCGGAGCGCTACGATACCTGACATGGGATCGCCCGCGGCAGTCACCTCCACCGAGCCTGGCCTGGAATACGCCTTCCTGATCCGGGCACAAATCGGCGCGGCGCGGTCTGGCGGGCAATCGCCCAAGGGCGAGCGGCTGCATATCCCGATCACCGGAGGCACGGTCAACGGGCCGATGCTGACCGGGACCATCGCGCCGGGCGGGTCGGATTGGCCACTCGTCCGCCGCGACGGCACTTCGGAGATCAGCGCGCGATACACGATTATTGCATCGGATGGCACGCCGATCGAGGTTCGCAATGAAGGTCTGCGCGTATCATCGCCGGAGATCCTTGCCCGGCTGCGCGCAGGCGAGCCAGTGGATCCTTCGGAATTCTATTTTCGCTCGGTTCCGTCCTTCGAGGCGCCCGACGGTCCGCATGGCTGGCTGAACAACACAGTGTTCGTTGCCAGCGTATGCCGCGATGGCGACGATGTCCTGATCTCTGTCTATCGCGTGACCTGAAGCGCGACCGATCACTTGCCGTCAAGCGACAGCATGTCGACCATGGCGCCCACGGCCATGCGGTATCCGGAAGGGCCGAACCCCGCAACGACACCCGTGGCGACGCGCGACACCAGCGAATTGTGATAGATCGCCTCACGGCGGTGGATATTGGAGATGTGCAGTTCGATGATCGGGCCCGGAAACATCTTCAGCGCATCCAGGATCGCGATCGAGGTGAAGGTGAAGGCGGCCGGGTTGATGACGATCCCGCCGGCCGATGCATCAATCGCCTCATGGACCCATTCGATGATTTCGTATTCGCGGTTCGACTGGCGAAACTCCACCGGTATGGAGCCGGCGGCCTTGCGGCACATGGCTTCGACCTCGGCAAGCGTCGTGCGGCCGTAGATTTCGGGTTCGCGTGTCCCAAGTCTGTTCAGGTTAGGTCCGTTCAGGACGTAAATGGAATTTGCCATCGATCGCTACCGGGGTTGGGATGTCGACGTCCAGCCTGGCTCGCGCGCATCGCAATGCGGTGGAGCGGAGGTACAGGTTGTAGATTGATCCAGGATTGAAGAACGGGCAGGTCGAGGCCTGCCCGTCTGTTCGCGGCGCCTTGGGAGGTTATTCCACCGCGTTGATGCGGTCGACAATTCCCTCCGGCCAATCCTTTGCGAGATCGGAATTGAGGTATTTGTCCTGTGCGAACGCCCGGAAAGCCTCGACGTCCGGCTTGTAGAGTTTCAGGCCTTCGCCTTCGAAGAACGCCGCCAGTTCGGCCTCGCGGTTGAGATGCTGTTCCGTGCTCCAGGCGATCGCGTCATCCGCGGCCTTCTGGACTTTTTCCTGCTGCTCGGGCGACAGCTTGTTCCACGTGTCGAGCGATATGGTCAGCAGGTCGAAGCCGATCAGATGCGAAGTCAGCACGATCTGCTTCATGACCTCGTAGAACTTCATGTTCTGGACGTTGGGGAGCGGATTGTCCTGACCGTCGATCGCGCCTGTCTGCAAGGCCGTATAGACCTCGGCATAGGCGACCGGCACGGGATTCGCGCCAAGCGCGGAACCAAGGAACTGCCAAGCTTCGCCGCCCGGCATCCGGAGTTTCACGCCGGACATGTCTTCGGGCGTCTTGATTTCCTTGTCCAAGTTGAGACCGACCTGTCGCGTGCCGAAAAATGTCGGCCCGAGGATCTTCACGCCGAGCTGGTCTTCGACCATCTGCGTCATTTCCTTGCCGACGTCGCTGGCGAAGAAGGCGCGCAGATGGTCGGCGTCGCGGAACAGATAGGCCGAGGTTACGACCGAAAATGCGGGAACCTGGTTGGCGATATCCTGCGGAGCAATGTTGCTCATCTCGAGGTTGCCGCGCTGCAAGGCCACAAGTTCGGTGCCCTGCTTGAACAACGTTCCGCCGTAATAGCCGTTGAAGGCGAAATCGTCGCCGATTGCGTCGGCGAACTTCTTCATCATCTCCGCGCGGATGTCCTGCGGAGAGAAAACCGCCGAGAAGTTGATTTCGATCTTGTCCTGGGCAGCCGCGAAAGTCGCGGACCCCGCCAGCGCGGCGGTCATGCCGGCGGCCATCAGTGCACGTCTGGTGAATTTCATCATGGCATTCCTCCCGGGCCATTTAAGTTCTGAAACAGCGGATCCTTCTGACCGGCGCCGTTCAATGAAACTGCCATTCGACAATTTCCGGATCAATAGGTATTTTTAAAAATCTCATATAAAAAGGCAAACATCATCATTTCTCGAGCTTGCCTGATAAGCGCTTGGCGGTAGAATGGATGCATGAACACGGCGAATCCCGAAAAAATGGATCTGAGCGGCGAGACGGCCGGCGAAATCGCCTACCGCCAGATACGCCGGGATATCGTCTTCGGAACGCTTGCCCCGGGAGCGCGCCTTCGCCTTGACAGGCTGAAGGATCCCTATCTGGTCAGCGTCAGTACCTTGCGGGAGATATTCAACCGTCTCGCCTCGGAGCGCTTTGTCGTCGCGGAGGACCAGAGGGGATTTCGTGTTTCGCCCGTTTCGCAAGGCAATTTCCGAGAGGTCGCCGGAATGCGCGAACTTCTGGAAGCACATGCGCTGCGTCAATCTTTCGAGCGCGGCGACATCGAATGGGAAAGCCAGGTGGTGGCCGCCCATTACAAGCTTGCAAAGATGGAAGCGTTTATCGAAGCGGGGGATTCCGAACATATCGAAGCATGGAAACGCTACGACCGCGAGTTCCACGCCGCGCTGATCGCCGCATGCGGTTCCAAAGCGTTGATGGAGACGCATCGCGGCATTTTCGATCACTATCTGCGATACCAGATCGTCGCGGTGATCTATCGCGGAGAAGCCGCGTCGCAGGAGCATCGGCAATTGATGGAATGCGCACTGTCACGTGATGCGGAAACAGCCGCCGGTATCCTCGCCCGCCACATTCGCGCCTGCGTAGACCACACGCTCGACAACGGGTTGCTCTCGGCGTGAGTGTCCAGCCGTCATCCTCCGTTCGTGTGCCGGGAGTCCTCCGATGAAGAGAGAAGCGCTGCCGATCGAACGCCCCGCCGTCCCGACCATTGCGGAGGGTGCTTATTCGAGAATACGCAAGGATATCATTTTCGGCATTCTGCCTCCTGGGCGGCGCCTCAAGCTCGAGAAACTCAAGAAGGATTACGGCGCCAGCGTCAGCACGTTACGGGAAATCCTGAACCGGCTGTCATCGGAAATGCTGGTCGTGGCCGAGGGACAGCGCGGATTCGAGGTCGCGCCCGTCTCCCCGGAAAATCTGCGCGAAGTCGCCGATCTCAGACTGCTGCTGGAAGGCCATGCAATCGAGCAGTCATTCGCCGTTGGTGGCGTAGAGTGGGAGGGGCGGGTCGTGGCCGCCCATCACAAGCTGGCCGGCCTGGAGCGTCTGATTAGTGAAGGCGACAACAGCAAGGTCGAGTTGTGGAAGCGATACGATTGGGAGTTTCACCAGTCGCTGATTTCCGCGTGCGGTTCCAATGTGCTCATCGATACTCATGCGTCCATCTTCGACCAGTACCTGCGTTACCAGCTTATCGCGTTGTCGTTTCGCGGAGAGATTGCTGCAGCCGAGCATTTGGCTCTTAGAGATTGTGCCCTCGCGAAGGATGCCGCCAAGGCCCGGGAAGTCCTCGCGCGTCATATTCTTGGCGGTGTCGAGCACGCGTTGGACGGGGGGCTGAAACTCCGGGACGGGTCTCCGGAGTCGATACTTCGCGAGAGCTGAACGATGACTCCGGAAAATATGGGGTCATTGGCCGTTCCGTTGTCCGGTCGGGCGACCCCTTGAGGGCTGGCGCCGAAAACCGGCGACAAATGTCGATTCCGGATTTTTGTTGAGGAGCCAGCGGTACGCACCGTGTGCTGTGCATCGTGGGTCGCGAACGCCAGTACAAGGATATCATCGTGCATTGACATACAGTATGCCACATGATTTGTGGCTTCGGTCCAATAATTTGGCGCAAGCGAAACAGACGCGCGCGTAACGCAACATCTGATGTGCGGATTGGGGCTGCTACTGGAAACGGGTCGTGCAAGCGCCTCGGCTTCGCAGGTCCGCCAAGGCGCATTGATTGCAGTAGGGAGACGACAGGATGAGCCTGCCAGGAAATGCATTTTTGGCCATGTGGCATGACATCGAGCCGGACGCCTGGACCGAGTATATGGAATGGCACACTCGCGAACACATGCCTGAGCGCCTCTCAATTCCGGGCTTTCTCGTCGGCAAGCGGCTGATCAACCATACGGTGGAACGCTATCGCTACGGCACGATCTACACGGGGCGCGATGTGGAGGTGTTCCGGTCGCCAGCCTATCTTGAGCGTCTGAACAACCCGACAGAATGGTCCGGCCGGGTGCAGCCATTCTTTCGCAATTTCCTTCGTGTCGCTTGCGACCGGATTGCGTCTGCCGGTCATGGCGATGGCGGCGCGATGGCCACGATCCGGCTCGACCTAGTGGACGGCGCCGACGAAAAGTTTGCAACCGGCGCCAATGTGCTTTGTGCGTCCTTGCTGAACGTGACCGGCGCTGCCGCGGTCAGCCTCGGAAAGGCCCGGAACGAGGTTTCGGACATAAAGACGCGCGAAACGGAGATGCGCCCGGGCATGTCGGAGGAGGGGTTCGACGTGGTCGTGCTGGTGGAAGGAAGTGGCGCGCCGGAACTGGAAGCATCATTGTCCGAGATGCTGCGCGTGATTGCCAAGAGCGATCTTGGCCTCGATCGTCCGCGATCCATTGTCTACAACCTCGCCTATCAGCTGACGGCGAATGACATGGCAGAAGCCGCAAAGTGAGGGCCGTCGCCAAGCTGGCCGCCGCACCAGGCGAGATGGCGCTGATCGACAGACCCCCGCCGGTACGCAGTGCGGGAGATGTCCTGGTCAGGATCGCGGCTGCGGGAATCTGCGGTACGGATGTTGCGATCTGGCGCTGGCACGAAGCCGTCGTGGGTCAATACGCGCCGACATTTCCTGTGACGGTGGGGCATGAATTCGCGGGTCACGTGGTCAAGGCACCGAAAGACAGCGGGATCGAGCCGGGCATGCTCGTCGCGATCAATCCGCAGATTGGCTGCGGGCGCTGCAAGTATTGCGGTCTGGGCCGGCCGACGCTGTGCGACAATCGCAAGCTGATGGGCGGCCATGTCGATGGCGGCTGGACCGAAGTGGTCTGTGTCCCGGTGCAACAGGTCTTCCCCTTGCCGGATGGCGTCGATCCTGCCGTGGCACCGCTTCTGGAGCCAATGGCGGTCGCGGTACATGCCGTGCTCGAGCGAGTGCCTGTCCGTGCCGGCGACACTGCGCTGGTGATCGGGGCAGGGCCGATCGGTCTCCTCTGCGGAATTCTCGCGCTTCAGGCGGGAGCGGCGAAAGTCGTGATTACCGGCGTTGGAGCCGATGTTGACCGCCTCGCCCTTGCGCGTGATCTGGGGATGCAGCCGGTGGATGTCGAAATGTCGGATCCAGCGGTCGAGATCGGGCCGCTCGGGGCGGATGTCGTCTACGAGACAAGCGGCAATGCGGCTGTCGCGGAACAGGCGCTGGCACTGGCGGGCAAAGCCGGCCGTGTCGCGCTGATCGGTTTGTGCCACGGCCCCTCGACCTTCGTCACCACGCCCGCCGTGCTCAAGGAAATCGAGCTGATCGGCTCGCGTGGCTACAACGATCCGACATGGCGGCTGGTCATGCAGATCTTGCCGGGAGTTGCGTCACAGGTGATGCGCCTCGTGACCCATCGGTTCAAGCTGGAACAGTTCGAAGAAGCGCTTGAGACGGTCGCGAAGCGCGAAGGCGTCAAAGTCCTCCTGGAACCCTGATCCAGTGCAATCACGAAGCCCCCGGCAAGAGGGGCGGGGCGCGCCGCAGGCGCGCCCGCTAACGCGCCTTATCGATACATTCCATCGCAGTGCGCGAGGCGTCGAGACAGGTCTTCGCCCAGGCGGAATGCCCCATTTCGGCGATGCGGCGGTGACTGGGGATTTCGACGCTCACGATCAGGTTTTCCGGCAGCGCGCCGATAATACCCGCAAGATCCGCACCGCCTTCGCCCGGGAGCAGGCGTTCCTCACGGGCCGTGTGGAGAAGCTCATCGAGCGTCTCGGGCGGTTCCGACGGGCAGTCGCAGATCTGGAAATAACTCATCCGCTCGGCCGGGATCGCACGGAGATCGTCCAGCGTGGTGTTCGAGCGCGCGACATGGATCGTGTCGATGAGGATCTGGCCGTTCGGCCGATCCGCGGCGGTAACGACCCGCGTGGCGGCAGCCGCATTGTTCGACGGCGCCCATGGGGTGAATTCGAGGTTGATCGTCATACCGAACGGCTCTGCCGCCTCGCAGAGAGATGCGAAAGTGTCGGTCATGCGGGCCTCATCCGGATCGAGCCCTGCGGCGATGACTGTCTTTGCTCTCAGCCGACCGGCCGCTTCCAGCATGGGTAGCCACGCCTCGACATTGGTGTGTTCGTCGATACGGGCGATTTCAACGTCGAAGATCGACAGGCCAGTGTCCTCCAGACGCTGCTCGGTTTCACGCATGAGCCGGCGGTTATTCATCAGCGGAAATGCCTGGCCGCCGGGAATGGCAGGCATCATGCGGATGCCGAGCGAATCATAGCCCGCGCCGGCCGCAATCGTGATCGTCTCGGGCGGCGAGAGTTCGAGGGTCAGGTAAGACAGGCAATAGCTGCGCGTCACGAAGCGAATACTCCCGGGATGTGCGGCACGAATGAGTCAGGGAAGCAGCATTGACATACAGTACCTCAGATGCCAAGTGTCAATCCGGCGTGAATCCTGTTCACAGGCACGTCTCTGCTCGCATTTGGAACAACAATGAAAGCGATCGTCTACCTCGGCAAAACCAGGATGGAGTTGCAGGATGTGCCCGACCCGGTTCTCGGCGAGGGCGAGGTTCTATTGCAGGTGAGGGCATGCGGGATCTGCGGCTCCGACATGCATGGCTATCACGGCCATGATCCGCGCCGCGTGCCGCCGATGATCATGGGTCACGAAGCGGCCGGGATCGTGCAGGGCGGCCGTCTCGACGGGCAGCGCGTGGCGCTCAATCCCTTCCTGAGTTGCGGCACTTGCACGAACTGCGTATCCGGAAAGCCGCAACTGTGCGAATCCCAGCGCAATATCGGTTTGCCACCGCACGACGGCGCGTTCGCGCAGCTTGTCGCGGTGCCTGAACGGAACCTGGAGCCTATTCCCGACGATTTGCCGTTCGAGGCAGCGGCGCTGGCTGAGCCGCTCGCCGTCGCCGTTCACGCGGTGGCCATCGGCCGGCGGGCTTTCGCCGGGTTGTTCGCGACGGCCAAGGTTGCCGTCATCGGGGGCGGTGCGATCGGTCTGGCCACAGCGCTGGTTCTCGTCTCGGAAGGCGCGCGCGAGGTCCTGCTGGTCGAAACCAATCCCGCCCGGCGCGCGACGGCAGAGGCGGCTTCTGACAAGATCCGGGCCATCGCGCCGGACGAAGAGCCCGATCGCGGCAATTATGACCTGATCTTCGATGCGGTCGGTGCGGCTGCGACCCGCGAAATGGCGTTTCGCATGGCCCGGCGCGGCGGCGTTATCGTGCATAGCGGACTTCTGCCCGGCAGCGAGGGTGTCGACGTTCGGGCCTTGACCCTTCGCGAGTTGGCGTTCCTCGGGGCGTATTGCTACACGATCCAGGATTTTCGTCACGCGATCGCGTTGCTGGCATCCGGCGCGCTCGGGCCGCTGAACTGGATTGAGACGCGACCGCTCGCCGATGGCAGCAAGGCTTTCGCAGATATCGACGCCGGCCAGGTCGCCGCGGCAAAAATCGTTCTTACCGCTTAGAGGAGACAATTATGATCTACAGGACTGCGAAAGGCATCACCATGCCCGCACTCGGCCTGGGCACTTTCGAACTGACGGGCGCCGAGGGCGTCGCATCGATCCGCTCTGCCATCGAGTACGGCTATCGCCATATCGACACGGCGATCCGCTACGGCAACGAAGCCGAGGTAGGGCAGGCGATCCGCGAATCCGGCATTCCGCGCGACGAGATTTTCGTAACAACCAAGATCTGGTTCGACTCGCTCGCCCCCGAGACCGTCCACAAGCGTATCGGCGAAAGCCTTGAGCGTCTGCAAATGGACCAAGTCGATCTCCTTCTGGTCCATTGGCCGGGCACGGAAGTGCCGATGGGCGAAACGTTGGCGGCTTTCGCCGAAGTGCGCGCTGCGGGCCAGACGCGTAGTATCGGCGTAAGCAATTTCACGACAGCGCTGCTCGATGAAGCCATCAATGTTCATGGTACCGAACCGGTGACCAACCAGATCGAGTATCACCCGCTTCTGGCGCAGCCGAAACTGCTGTCGGCGCTTCGCAATGCCGGAATGATCCTCACTGCATATCTGCCGCTGGCACGCGGCGCGGTGTTCAAGGAAGAGGTGATCCAGGAAATTGGCCGTCGCCACGGTAAATCGGCGGCTCAGGTCTCTTTGCGCTGGCTTCTGCAGCAGGACGGCGTTGCCGCAATTCCGCGGTCCTCGAAGATCGAGAATATCCGCTCGAATTTCGACATCTTCGATTTCGAGCTGGACGAGGCGGAGATGGCGCAGATCGCCGGACTCGACCGCCAGGAGCGGATGGTCGATTTCGACTGGTCGCCGGAATGGGACACGATCTGAGGGCGCGCCTTTCGTCAACGGCGAGGTGTTTGCTTTTGATTTCAAGCCGCTGGCCTTTTTTCCTCAGGTGCATGTTGCGGCAAGACGGCGGGCCGGTCCCTTGTTTGACGATGAGCGACGTCGGCCGTTTGCCGTCTGGCACGCATAGCTGTCGGGATTCTGTATGTTGAATATCCGGCATGATGGTTGTATCTGACATTTCAGATACAATCCTGCCGGTTTGAAGCCTGTGGGAGCTTGAGGCAAACCGCAGGCGTGCCGTTCTCATGAAAAAGACTCCCATTCATCGCCCGAAATCCCTCGCTGCCACCGTTGCCGAAAACCTCAAAGACGCGATCATGCGCCGCGAGATCGCTCTCGGTGAGCCGCTGTCGGAGGAGAAAATCGCCGTTGCGATGGATGTCAGCCGAACGCCTGTGAGGGAAGCGCTGACGATCCTTCAGATGCAGGGGTTGATCAACATCCTGCCGCGCCGCGGCAGCATTGTTTTCAAGCCCGATGCGGAGGAACTGCGCCGCCTTGTCGACTATCGCCTGAACCTGGAGCTACTCGTAAGCCGTTTGGCGCTGGAACGCGCGCCCGAGGCGACGCTGGCGGGGCTCAAGGAAGCGATCGGCAAAATGGAGAAGGCGCGTGACGCTGATGACACGCTGGCCTACGCCCAGGCGGACACCCAGTTTCACAATATCTTCTTCGAGAATTCGGGTAATCCGTTCTTTGTCGAGGCTTTCGATATTGCTTCGGGTCGTATCGCTGCGCTGCGTGTCCATTTGTCGACCCAGCTTGACCTGCACCGCTACACGACGTTCGGCGAGCATGTCGAGATTGCCGAAGCAGTCGAGGCTCGCGATGCCGACAGGCTGGAGGAACGGTTGCGCAAGCATATCGGGGCAATGGAGCCGAACTATTCGCAGGCGCTGAAAATGCTCGAGGGAGATCAGTAGGGCCTTCATACGCGTCACTCTGCGGCTCGCAGTAGAATGCCGCAGAGCTTTGACATCATCGTCGAAAGAACCTGATAGTCCAAATTTGGGCGAGAACCAGCCCTGACAGCGCGTCATACCGGCAAGCGTTGCAGCCGCTCTTTGTCCGAAATTTCGTCAACCTAAGGAATGATCCCGCATCGGATCCGCAATCGATCCATCTGACATACAGTATGTTTTTGTTGACATACGGTATGTCAGATGGTTGAAATTGTCAACTCTTGCTGTTTCAGTCGAACACCTCTTTCGACGCGAAGTGCTTTCGCGATTGTCGTCTGAAGTGCGGGAAGGAAGCATTTTCTCGTTGGGCTTACGCCCAATTCACCGATTGCAGGCCGCCAAGTTCGCGGCCTTCTCCAGACAATCTCAAAACGCAATGGGAGGATAACGATGCGTTTGTTCACCACGCTCTCTGTGGCAGCCATGCTTGTAGCTGGCGCTGCTCAGGCCGCCGACAAGGTCGAGCTGGTCTATTCAGATACGATTTCCGAAAACGACACGCGGTCAAAACTGCTCCGGGACGAATTCGCCGCCTGCCTTGGCGATAAGTTCGATTTCAAGGAGTACCATGGCGCGACGTTGTTCAAGCAGGGTACCGAGCTTACCGCCATGCAGCGGGGCAACCTCGATATGGGCAATCTGGCGATCTACGATTTTTACAATCAGGTGCCTTCGACCAGCATTCTCGGTACGGCTTTCCTGTTTCGAGACTATGATCATATGCGCGCCGTGTTCGGCAGCGACCTCTTGGACGACCTGTGGGCCGAAGTCGAGGACAAGGCGCGCGTCAAGGTCTTGTCCAGCCCCTATATCGGCACGCGAAACATCTCCTATGTGGGTGATCGAGAGTATATGACGCCGGCGGATCTCAAAGGCGTCAAGATGCGTTTCCCCGGTGGCGAGGGTTGGCAGTTCGTCGGTGTCGCAATGGGCGCCACCCCGGTGCCGATTGCCTTCACCGAAGTCTACACCGCTCTTCAGACCGGTGCCGTCGACGGGCAGGACAACGGGTTCCCGCTGACGCGCTCGATGAAGTTCGACGAAATCGTCAACTATGTCGGCCTCACCAATCACCTCATCCAGACGAACCAGTTCACGATTTCGCTCAGCAAGTGGAACTCGTTGACGGAGGCGCAGCAGGCCAGAATGCAGGAATGCGCGACCAATTTCGAAGCTGCTGTCGACAAGGCCATCATCGAAGAAGAAAACAGCCTCAAGGAGCAGTTCATAGCCAACGGCATCCACGTCTACACACCGGACAAACCGGCATTCCAGAACCAGGTGCTGAATACCTATCGTGAGTCCAAGTACTCGGCCGACTGGCCGGAGGGTCTGGCCGACGCGATCGTGGCGGTTGGCCAGTAAAGGTCACTAATGCAGGCGGGAACTTCCCGCCTGCAATCCCGCGGCGTCCCGTTTGTGCGTGGGCGATTTCGAACCCGCACGACAGGGAAATCGCCCGGCCTTGGCGAGGACGCTTGCTCTCCAGACAGCTAAAGGTGCCGGAAACACTGTATCGACGATCCGATTTCGTGAGGCCAAGGCGACAGGAACTCTTTCCAGGAATTCTGTATCACCTTCTCATCCTGCGTCCGATCTCGGCTTGCAACTCGTCATCCGAATAAGTCTCAATCCCGGCTGAATACTTGCAATTAGGATCATGCATCTGGGCAAGTCGGTGAATTTCCCTGATCCGTTGTTCGAGCTTCATATTCGCATAGACACTCCGGGTAATTGCGAGTTCCTTATGACCCAAATTCATGCTGATCGCTTTCTCGATTGCAGGATCGCAGCGTGAGTCATTGGTGAACTGTCCATGCATATGTCGAAACGCATGCGAAGTGTAATGTCTGAGACCTGCGCAAACGAATGCCTTGTTGAGGATGTTCCTCAATTGTTGAGCGTCCGCAAAGAAATCCTGGGTAACTTCGTCATCGTTGAAACCCGCACCCGTTCCACGAGCTGGTGCCATTTTCGGAAACAGTGGATCGTCTGGCGAAAAACCGAGCGACACTAACTCTGCAAAATACTCGCCGAGAATATCGAGCCATTGCCGCCTGAAGGGTACGAGCACGGTTACGATCGGCATGGAGCGCTTGGTTTTAACCTCGCGTGGATCCTGTTTCAGAAGGCCGCGCTCGAGATCGAGGTGTTTGAGGCGAAAAGTAACAACAGCAGTCGCGCGCGGAGCAGCAAGCGCGAAGAGGACAATCATCGCTCGATTACGCCGCTGCTCGAATGTATGAGCTGGCATGGAGTTAATTAGCAGCGCGACTTCATCAAGGCTCGGTGCATCTGTTATCCGTTCGAGTGGAGCGATTTGATGTTGCTCCTTGATTGACATTTTCATGTGGTCGAGAACTCTCCGAAGCCGGGTTTTTCGATATCCTGGTTCATCTCCCAGCCATTCCATGAAACGCCGAACGGTGTAGAGCGTGCTTATGATGACTGGCACCGAAAGACCCTCGTTACGGAGGTGCTTTTTCAACGCAATTACCTTGTTTTTGGTAATCACGCTGAAATCCTTGAAGCCCGTGAAAATCTCGTAGCGACGAAGCGCACGTTTGTAGATTTCCAACGTACCGTCGGAGAGCCCCATTGCCTCCTGCATGTGTTCGAGAAAACGTCGCCTGATGCGTTCGTTTTCTACGTTGCGTTGAGGCGGGCTCCCTAGTGCCTCGAGACGCGCCAGGTTGGCTTGTTTCCGTTCTTTTTCAGCATACAAGTCATCATCCGATCTACAGAGACCATTCTGACTATCGGAATCATTGAATCTCGATAGTGGTGACGAAATCTCGCGTGCCGATTTGAGAAAATCGTCCGCCGATCCTTCCGCAATTAGCCGTGAGAGAATTCTGCCGCGCACGCAAGTTCCGGTGGCTCGGGAGACGCCCGGTCGATGCGGAACGATATGAATACTTTCAGGCACAGCGCGGCCCGGCGCGCGGCAACGGTAGCAGAGGAATTCACCTGCGCAGAGTCCGAAGGTCAGCTCGGCTTCCCTCATACGCAGAAAAAGGATCACGTCGTAGCCAAAATACAGGTGTGGCACGTTTTCGGAATAAACGGGAAGGCCGTCCTTGGACCACATCCGGATTAGTTGAATGGATTTACCAGTTGTGCGGGCCAGCTCTTCCGCCGTGTAAAACTCGCCTGGCTGGATCTTTCGCGCATCGACAAATCCCTTTTTCGCTCGGATTTCGCGGGTGGTCATTGGTCCACCTCCGTCGAAATCTCCCGGTCCAACAATGTAGCTTCGAAAGCAAGCAAATCGGAGAGACGCCATCGCGTCACGCCGGGTCCCAGTTTGACCGGTTTCGGGAAGACTTTTCGGGAGGCCGCCCACCGCCAGATCGTAGCCTTGCCTACTCCGTAGCGCGCAGCAACCTGTTTATCGGTGAAATAGCGATCGTTTTGAGACGAAGTTTGCATGATTGCTCCTCGCCCTTCTGGGCCAGTAGCACGTCATGCGCATAATAACGTTTCAGTTGTGATGATCAGAAAAAGCGATCGGAAGGAATATGTTATTGCTTACTGAACATGTCAACATCAGAAAAACTCACGAGGGATCATGCAGACCGGCGACATACTCACCCCAACTTTTGAGGAGGGCGCGTCGCTGCTCCAGGAAATCTGAACGCTGGTAAGCGCGCGTCACCTTATTGCCAGTCACATGCGCGAGTATGGTCTCCGCAACTTCGTTTCAAGCGTCGGTTGTTTCCGCCAACCAAACACGAAGGCTGGTCCTGAATCCGTGAGGCCGAGCTTCCAATCCTCGACGCTTCATCATCATGGATAGCGTCATGTCAGAGATGGGCTTACCTGAATTGGTGGCGAATAAATAATCATCCCGCGTGTGTGGCAGGGTTGCTTGTATTACCTTCTGGGCTTCGGAGTTTAACGGAACTCGAAAGTCAGATGTTGCGCCTTTTCGCCCCTTCATCGCCTCTGCCGGTATAGTCCACAGGTCACCGTTGAACTGATTGATCCGACATTGTCTCAATGCACCTGACCGCACGCCGGTCAGAATCAAGAACCTGAGAGCAAGATGGGTCACCGTTGGGTCAGATAGCGATTGATAGAATGCCGGCACATCTCTCCAATCCATTGCGGGTATGTGGCGGGCTTGATGTCTGCTTTTCCCAAGCAGTTCCCTTGCCTTTGCTGTTGCCTGGAGATCGACATCTAATCCCTTTGCCGCAGCATGTCGCAGGACAATACTTATTCGATTAAGAGCCTTACGAGCGACATCTGCCTTCGTGTGCCAAATGGGATCCAGCGTGTCTTTGATGATATTCTGATCAATCACATCGACAGACAATTCACCGAGTTTGGGAACGACATGGACATCCAATGGCGAAAACCACCGTCCGGCTTTCCCATCTCCCTTCAATTCCGCCTTTCGTGCATCGAAAGCCTCGACGGCCAAGACGCGGAAACTCGTGCCTGAACGTGCCAAACGTGCACGAGACTTCTGGCGCTCGACTATTGGGTCACGATTGGCCGCGGCGACCGATCTATACTCCGACGCTAATTCGCGAGCCTGCTTGAGAGAAACAGCCTGCATTCCTCCCAGGCCCATTTCCCTGCGCCGGCCTCCAATCGTCAATCGCAGCACCCATTGGCCTCCGCCATCAGGTCTTTTGAAAAGCCAAAGCCCACCCCCGTCATTGTGCTTGCCGGACGGCAACGATCGGACGGAGATGGCGCTCAGTTTATGCAGTGGACGCGCCAATTTTATCCACCTTTATATCCACCTTTTGAGGTGCGTTTAAATGTGATTAGATGAGACCAACTTGTACGATATGCCCAATTTGGGCAATGAGATACCTGTTTTTTCGGTGTTTCACGAGATATGATGATACTCGTTTGCTGTGCCGGCAGGGGGCACCATCTTTCATCGCATCGCGCGTATTCGGCCGTTGCAGAATGGCCCCTTGTGCTGCTTTTTGGGCAAGTGCCTTGACCGACTCGGGATCACGCCTGATAACCGACTGGTCCCGGCGAAATCCCCCTGTGCGCGGTTCTTGTCGCCCGCGCCTTGAAAATTGTCGGATTTCCGGCGAAATGCTGGTGATCCAGGGTCGGTTGACCTGAAACCGCATCTCGGCAACGGCCTCGTCCGGAAGGATGGCCGGGGTCGGAAAAGAGCTCAAATGTCCGAAGCCTATATCGTCGATTATGTGCGCAGCCCCTTCACCTTCGCGAAGAAGGGGGCGCTGGCGAATGTGCGGCCGGAGGCGCTCGGGGCGCATGTGGTCCGGGCGCTGCTCGACAAGGCCGGCGTGCCGGGCGACGAGATAGAGGATATCGTGTGGGCCTGCGCCTTCCAGGAGGGCGAGCAGGGGCTCAATCTCGGCCGCGTCGTCGGGCTGGAAGCCGGTCTTCCGGTCACCACCTGCGGCATGACGATCAACCGCTGGTGCGGCTCGGCGCTGCAGGCGGTGCAGGCGGCGGCCGGCATGCTGAAAATGGGGGCGGGCGACGCCTTCGTCGCCGGCGGCACGGAATGCACCTCGCGCGTGCCGATGATGGGCTTCAACCTGTTGCCGCCGCCCGGCTGGACGCAAGAGCAGGTGGACGGCTACGTGACCGTGGGGCTGAGCGCCGAAATCATCGCGAAGGAACACAACATTTCCCGCGAAGAACAGGACCTGTTTGCCCATAACAGCCACCGGAAGGCCTTGTCGGCGCAACGGGAAGGGCGGTTCGACGCGGAGATCGCGCCCTATCACACGGGCGACGGCGTGGTCGACAAGGATGGCTGCATCAAGGATACGTCGCTGAAGAAGATGGCGATGCTGAAGCCCGCCTTCCTGAAGGGCGGCACGGTGACGGCGGCGACGGCGTCGCCGTTCACCGACGGATCGGCGGCGGTGCTGGTCTGCGGCGAGGATTTCCTCAAGCGGCACGACTTGAAGCCGCTGGCGCGCATCGTCTCGTTTGCCGTCTCCGGCTGCGAGCCGGGAAAGATGGGGCTGGGGCCGATCGAATCCTCGCGCAAGGCGCTGAAACGGGCCGGCATGACCATCGCCGACATGGGTGTGGTCGAGATGAACGAGGCGTTTTCCTCGCAGGCGGAAGCCTCGCGCCGCGCGCTCGACATCGATCCGGACATTCTGAACATGGATGGCGGCGCGATCGCGCTCGGCCATCCGCTCGGCGCGACCGGCGCCCGTCTTGTTGGCAAATGCGCGACGCTGTTGCATCGCGAGAACAAGCGTTACGGCCTTGCCACCCAGTGCATGGGCGGCGGCATGGGCATCGCCATGGTGCTGGAAGCCGCCTGATGGGCCGGTCGTTGACTGAACAGGCGGGAACTGGCGCTGCGGCGCGTCATAGCGGTCCATCGTTGCCGGCGCTGCTGGCGGGCGACAACAAGATCGCCGGCAATTCGGAAGCCTCGCTGCGCGATATCGGCGACGGGCTGGCGCTGTTCGAGATCCATCGCAAGATGAACAGTTTCGATCCGGCGGTCCAGGACGTGCTGGAGGAGACGCTGGCGCGCGCCGGGCGCGGCTTTCGGGCCCTGATCCTCGCCAACGGATCGGATCGCGCCTTTTCCGCCGGCGCGGATCTCAATCATTTCCTCGGCCTCATCGAGCGGGACGATTTCGACGGGTTGACGCGATTCATCCGGCGCGGGCAGGAGCTGTTCCAGGCGATGAAATACGCCCCCGTGCCCGTCGTCGCGGCGGTCAAGGGCGTGGCGCTGGGTGGCGGTTGCGAGTTCGCGCTGCATGCCGACGCGATCGTCGCCGACGCCGATGCACGTTTCGGCCTGCCGGAAGTGAAACTCGGCGTCCTGCCGGCCTGGGGCGGCTGTACCCAGTTGTTGCTCAGGGCGCAGGCGCAGCCGGCCGTTTCCGGTCCGCTCGCGCCGGCCAGCGCCGTCTTCGAGCTCATTTTGCACGGCTGGGTTTCGGGCTCGGCGGACAAGGCGCGCGAAAAAGGCTTCCTGCGCGATGGTGACGTGATCGTGGAGCCGGGCGGCGACGTGTTCGAGGCGGCCAGGGCGAGAGCGATCGAACTCGCCGATGGCTATACCCCGCCGGACAAGCCGCTGATCACCGTTACCGGCCATTCCGGCTGGCTCGGCCTCATGCAGCCGACCTACGGGATGGGATATGCAGGACGTCTGACCGATACGGATCTGCGTGTTGGCGGGGCCATTGCCGACGTTCTGACGGGCGGGCCGGCGGGCGAATATCTCTGGCGGGTCGGCGAGGAAGATCTCATGCGACGCGAGCTGGAGGCGCTCGTTTCGCTTTGCAGGACGGTGGAAACGCGAGACCGCATGGCGCATTTCCTCAAGACCGGAGAGCCGCTGCGCAACTGACTCCGGAACCTGCCCGGGCGGGTGACCTAGCGGAATTAAGCCGATTGTAACAGATCGTGAGGCAGAAAGACGCCCATTATTGTTTGTGGGGCGGGAATCCGGATGCTTCGTCAGAACTCTTCCATTTTTTCCATGGGCGCGCTGAAGTCCATCAAGGCGCGATTTGCGGTGCTGGTCGTTGGCGCGGCGCTGGTGTCGTGCGCGGCGGTCGGTGTGCTGAGCTACCAGATCGGCAAGAGCGGCCTTATCGAGGCGAGCGAGCAACGCCTGGATCTGATCGCTGAAAACCAGGCCGACACGGTGTCGTCGAAGATCCGGCGCATCGAGCAGGCGATGGGCGACATGGCGAAGAACAACTCCTTCGGTGAGTCCATCGATTCCGCGGCGGCCTTGCTGCAGGCCGAGGCCGATCAGATTCGCGCCGCGTTTCAGGCGCCAGGCATGAGCGCCGAGGAACGCGCAGCCATCGACGGAGCTGATCTGAAGCTGATGTATGCCGTGCAATACGGCAAGATCCACGGTTCGCTCTTCAATGCGCTGCAGAACACCGGCGTCAGCGATATTTATGTCGTCAACGAGAACGGTATCATCGTCTATTCGGCGACCAAGGGGCGCGAGCTTCTGGCCAATGTGAAGGATGCCGGTTTCGAGCCGCTTGCGAAGCTCTTCGACGCCGCGCATGGCGACGACCTGACGGCGATCCAGAGCATGGACTTCACGCCCTATGAGGCCGAAGACGGTGCGATTTCCGCCTTTGTCGCGCAGCCGCTTCAGCACAATAGCTGGGGCACGATCAGCCAGAAGGGCGTGATCATCTTCCGGCTGTCCTCCGAAAAGCTGCTGGCGGCCATGACGCCGAAGGGGATCGGCGACACGATCGACGAAGCCCTCTTGCTGACCGGCGACGGCGGGTTCCGCACCGGCGTTGCGCCGCAATCCGTGATGAACAATGTGCCCTCGGGGCTGGTTTCCGCGGCCAAGGCGGGCGTAACCGGTTCGCAAATGGTCGAGGAGGCCGGGCATGAGGTGTTCTACTCCTTCGCGCCGGTGGATGTGTTCGGCCAGAAATACCTGCTTGCGATCGGCGAGGAGGAAAGCTCGGTGCTCGCCTCCGCCAACGCGCTTGCATGGTGGGCGCTGATCGCCACCGTCGCGGTCGTCGCCGTGATGAGCCTTGCGGGGTATTTCGTTTCCTCGCGGATGACGCGGCCGCTGATTGCGCTGGCCGGTCAGATGAACCGGCTGACGGGCGGCGACACCTCCTTCGAGATCGCGTCCGCCGACCGCGGCGACGAGATCGGGGCGATGGCTCGGGCGTTGGACTCCTTCCGCACGAATGCGCTCGAAAAGGAACGCATCGAGGCCGAAGCAACCGTGCGGGATCGCGAGATGGCCGAGGAGCGCCAGTTGCGCGATTCCGAAAAGGAACGCAGCGCGCATGAACTGGAAGCGGCCGTTTCCGCGCTCGGCACCGGCCTGCACGCGCTGGCCGAGGGCGATCTCGAACAGCGCATAGAAACGCCGTTCACGGCCTCGCTCGACCAACTGAGACTCGACTTCAACAATTCGGTCGAGCGCCTGCAGACGGCCATGCAGCGTGTCGGCGAGAACTCCACGGCGATCCGCAGCGCCTCGGACGAGATCCGCACCGCAGCCGACGATCTGTCGCGCCGCACGGAACAGCAGGCAGCCTCGGTGGAGGAAACCGCCGCGGCGATCGAGCAAGTGACCGCGTCGGTGAAGGAGTCCGCCGGCCGCGCCGAACATGCAGGGGCACTGGTGTCGCGCACAAAGACATCGGCCGAGAAATCGGGCGATGTGGTGCGCCAGGCGGTGTCAGCCATGGGCGAGATCGAGGGGTCGTCGCGCCAGATCGAGAACATCATCGGCATGATCGACGAAATCGCGTTCCAGACCAACCTGCTGGCGCTCAATGCCGGTGTCGAGGCGGCGCGGGCAGGCGATGCGGGCAAGGGTTTCGCGGTCGTCGCCCAGGAAGTGCGCGAACTGGCGCAACGCTCGGCCAATGCCGCCAAGGAGATCAAGACGCTGATCAACACCTCCTCGCAGCAGGTCAAAAGCGGTTCGGACCTTGTCGGGGAAGCCGGCAAGGCGCTCGAGGTGATCGTGGCCGAAGTGCAGGAGGTCAACGCCAATGTGATGGCAATCGTCGACGCCGTGCGCGAGCAGTCGACGACCCTGAGCGAGATCAACCAGGCCGTCACCGAGGTCGACAAGGGGACGCAGCAGAACGCCGCCATGGTCGAACAGACGACGGCGGCCAGCCACGGGCTTGCAAGCGAAGCGCAGTCGCTCACCGACCTGCTCGCCCAGTTCAAGCTCGGAGCGACGCTGCAATCGGCCGCGCCGGGCCGGCCCGCCGAGGACAGGCCTGCGAGCGGCGATCCACGCTCCACGCGCGCCGCGATCGCCCAGGCGATCAAGTCCTTCCCGACGCGCGGCAACGCTGCCCTACAGGCCGATGACTGGGAAGAGTTCTGATCAGTCCGAGCTCGCAGACAAACTTCAGAAACGGCGCCTTCGGGCGCCGTTTTCTTTGGAGCCGGGTCATGTGTTCCTGTCCGGCGTGTCTGCGGCGATTTTTCCGGAACGTTGAAGCCCGGGCGCCATAATTGCCCATTTAGTGGGCAATTTCCCATTGGCTCCAAGCTGCGTCAGGAATACTGTTTAAAAAACAGTGTGTTAAATGGCTTCTCTCGAATTTCCCGATTCGTCGGCCTGTAATTCACACCCCAGATTCGTCCCCCCGAATTCTGACAATTCGAATTAAGGTCTTCAGCGTTTGTTAAGCGACAACTGCAAATACTGGTAGTGCCTCTTGGCTAGCCCCTCGGTTTTAACGCGCATGATGCGCGCTGTGGGCATTCGGCTTCGCCGAAATGTAGATCGGCAAGATAGCCGATAATTTTCCGGACATTTCTTGGGACGCCCCAGGCGTACCCTTTGGGGAAACCTTATGTTCAGCAGCATGGGACTCGGCGACGACTCGAAATTGGTCCTCGCCGCCATCGACAAATCTCTTGCCATCATCGAATTCGACATGACTGGCAAGATTCTGACCGCGAATGCCAATTTCTGCCAGGCTCTGGGCTATAGCGCCTCCGAGATCGTCGGCAAGCACCACTCCATGTTCGTCGAGCCGGATTATGCGCGCAGCAGCGACTACCGGCAGTTCTGGGAAAAGCTCGGCCGCGGCGAATTCGACGCGCGCGAATATATGCGCATCGGCAAGGGCGGAAAGGAGATCTGGATCCAGGCCTCCTATAATCCGGTCAAGGGCCGTAGCGGCAAGCCTTACAAGGTTGTGAAATTCGCCACCGACATCACTGAAGCGAAGATGAAATCCGCCGATGACGACGGCAAGATCACGGCGATCTCGCGCGCGCAGGCCATGATCGAGTTCGATCTTCAGGGTACTATCCTGAACGCCAACGAGAATTTCTGCATGACGCTCGGTTACGACCTGTCCGAGATCAAGGGCAAGCACCACTCGATGTTCGTCGATCCGTCCTATGCGCGCAGCGGCGACTACAAGGCATTCTGGGACAGGCTGCGCAGTGGCGAGTTTGTAGCCGAGGAATTCAAGCGTATCGGCAAGGGCGGGAAAGAAGTCTGGATCCAGGCCTCCTACAATCCGATTCTCGATCAGAAGGGTCGGGTTATGAAGGTGGTGAAGTTCGCCACCGACATCACGGGACGGGTCAGCGCGGTCCATCAGATCGGCGCCGGCCTGCAGCATCTCGCGGAGGGCGATCTGGAGCAGCGCATCACGCAGCCCTTCATTCCGTCTCTCGACCAGCTGCGACTCGACTTCAACAATTCGATCGAGAAGCTCCAATCCGCGATGCAGCGCGTCGGCGAGAATACGTCGGCAATCCGCAGCGCGTCGGATGAAATCCGCACGGCCGCCGACGACCTGTCGCGCCGCACCGAGCAGCAGGCGGCTTCGGTGGAAGAAACCGCGGCGGCGGTCGAGGAAGTGACCGCGTCGGTCAAGGAATCGGCGAGCCGCGCCGAGGAGGCAGGGGCGCTGGTCTCGCGCACCAAAGCCTCCGCCGAGAAATCCGGTGCGGTCGTGCGCGAAGCGGTCTCCGCGATGGAAGCCATCGAGGAGTCCTCGCGAAAGATCGGCAACATCATCGGGATGATCGACGAGATCGCCTTCCAGACCAACCTGCTGGCGCTGAATGCGGGCGTCGAGGCGGCGCGGGCCGGCGAGGCAGGCAAGGGCTTCGCGGTCGTCGCCCAGGAAGTACGCGAACTGGCGCAGCGTTCGGCCAATGCCGCCAAGGAGATCAAGACGCTGATCAACACCTCCTCGCAGCAGGTCAAGAACGGTTCCGAGCTTGTTGGAGAAACCGGCAAGGCGCTCGAGGTGATCGTCGCCGAGGTGCAGGAGGTCAACGCGAACGTCATGGCGATCGTCGACGCCGTGCGCGAGCAGTCGACGACGCTCAGCGAGATCAACCAGGCCGTTACCGAGGTCGACAAGGGCACGCAGCAGAACGCGGCGATGGTGGAAGAATCCACCGCCGCGAGCCATGGCCTCGCACAGGAGGCGCAGTCGCTTGCCGAACTGCTCGCCCAGTTCAAGCTTGGCGGAACGATAAGCCAGGCGACATCGCGGCCGGCACCAGTCGCCGCGGGCGATGCGCGCGCGACCCAGGACAAGGTTGCCAAGGCGATCAAATCCTTCCCGACGCGCGGCAACGCGGCCGTGAAAGCGGATGACTGGGAAGAATTTTGATCGACCCACCGCTCTAAGGTCATGACGGAAACGGCGCCCAGTGCGCCGTTTTCGCGTTTGAAGCCTGCGGCGACAGTCAGTCCCAGGACTTGGACAGCCAGCCGTTCTGAAGGATGGCGACCAGCGCCTGGATCTTGTTCTTTGCGCCCAGCTTATTCGTCGTGCTGGTGATGTGGTAATTCACAGTGTGGTTGGTGATGCCGAGTTCGCGGCCGATCTCTTCGGCCGTCAAACCGCCCGCCACCAGCTTGAAGACATCAATTGCACGGTCGCTCAACGGGTTGTCTTGCTTTTGCGCCGAGGAGAACTCCGCCAGTTTCAGGAAAGCGCGGCAGCCGATGTAATAGAGTTGCGCCATCTCCAGGGACCTGACAGGCGGCCGTGCGCCGGTGAAGGACACGGCGCCGCTTTTGCGATGATCGAAGCGGTAAGGGAAATAGGCCGTGCGATCGTAGCCGCGTGCGATCATGTCCTTCACATCTTCCAGCACATCTCCGTTTTCCATATCGACGCTATCGGATATCTGGAACGTGACCGGGCCGACGCTGCCGCTTATGCTCTTGACGATCCGCGACCTGTCGAGCGTTCCGACTTCGATAAAGCGGCTGAGAAGCTCGGCCTCCCAGTTGGTTATGAGAACGCGTTGGAAGAACTTCGTGGAAATGTCCGACGGTTGCAGGGTGACGAAAAAGTAGGGTAGGCCGAAAGCCGCCCCGGCCGCCTTCATCTGCCGGAATATTTCGAAGCTTGTCTCTGCCCGTCTGATATTTTCTATCGTGTCTTCGAGGTCGAAACTCCCAGGCGCAGCACCTGCCGTCGTGTTCATCAGACTCCCGTTCCGGATTGCCTTCCGTGCAACGATGGTCGGATGCCTGTCGCGCGGGAATTCGCTACTGAGGGACAAATATAGGTCGATAAGTTACCAAACGGAAGTATCGTTTAGGTAGCGTCCGTTTCCCGGTTTTATGGCGCTCTATCAGTAGCAAAACATTCCGTTTGGATATGATTGCAAGACATGTTGAGGTCGACGGCGGCTTTTCGAGAATGGTGATTTCTTTCTATCGATTTTCGCGGTTCGGATGTTTGTTTGCATTCGCCTTGATTGGGGCGACAGACTCCGCCGGCTCCGATTTTTGAAGTCACTCGATACGGCGCTGTCGCCGATGGCCAGCTGTCACTATGAAATATGCTAGCCGTTCAATTATCTGATTTTCATCCTGCGGTTACATTCTCAACACACCGGGATGGACTGGCGAATGCCTTGTCTTTGCATGATGCTCTTCCGGCCGCCGGGTGGCATGTGAGTCGAGAGCTGTGTTTTTTGCCGCCGTGTTGCGACCGGGCGGTCAGGGACTGAATCCGGAAAATTGCATATGTTCAAGAAATCAAGGCGGTCCGGCGGCGACGCCGTCTCCATAGTCTCGGCCCTCGACAAGTCGCTCGCCATCATCGAATTCGACCTGAACGGCAAGATCCTCGACGCCAACGACAATTTCTGCCAGGCGATGGGCTATGAGCGATCCGAGATCGTCGGCCAGCATCACCGGATGTTCGTCGATCCGGAATATGCAAAGAGTGCGGAGTATCGCGAATTCTGGGCGGCGCTCGGCCGGGGCGTATTCGAGAGCCGGGAATATCTGCGCTACGCAAAGGGCGGTCGCGAAATCTGGATCCAGGCGTCCTATAACCCGGTGACCGACAGAAGCGGCAGGCCTGTGAAGGTCATCAAGGTCGCGACCGATATCACCGAGGCCAAGCGCAAGGCGATGGAGGATGACGGCAAGCTCGTCGCGGTGTCGCGCTCTCAGGCGGTCATCGAATTCGATCTTCAGGGCAACATCCTGACCGCCAACAAGAATTTCTGCGCGGCGCTGGGGTACGATCTCGCAGAGATCAAGGGCAGACACCATTCGATGTTCGTCGACCCCGACTTCGCGAAGAGCCCGGACTATCAGGCGTTCTGGGAACGGCTGCGCGGCGGCGAGTTCATCGCCGGCGAATTCAAGCGTGTCGGCAAGGGCGGCAAAGCCGTCTGCATCGTCGCGTCCTACAACCCGATCCTCGACCACACCGGCAAGCCGATCAAATTCGTGAAGATCGCCACCGACCTGTCGGAGCGCATGGCCGATGTCGGCGAACTCGGCAAGGGGCTCTCGGCGCTTGCGCATGGCGACCTTGTGCAAAGGATCGAGCGTCGTTTCGGTTATTCGCTGGAACAGCTTCGCGTCGACTTCAACAATTCGGTCGAGAAGCTGCAGCGTACCATGCGGCAAGTCGGCGACAACGCCGAGGCGATCCGCAGCGGGTCCGGCGAGGTCCGTTCCGCGGCGGACGACCTCTCACGGCGTACTGAGCAGCAGGCCGCGAATGTCGAGGAAACGGCCGCCGCCGTCGAGGAAGTCACTGCCTCGGTCAAGGAATCGGCCAGCCGGGCCGAGGAGGCGGGCGTGCTGGTCAACCGGACCAGGGTCTCCGCAGAGAAGTCCGGCGAGGTCGTGCGCCAGGCCATCGCCGCGATGGGCGAGATCGAGGAATCGTCGCGCAAGATCGGCAACATCATCGGCATCATCGACGAGATCGCATTCCAGACAAATCTGCTGGCGCTCAATGCCGGCGTCGAGGCGGCGCGGGCCGGCGAGGCGGGCAAGGGCTTTGCGGTCGTCGCGCAGGAGGTGCGCGAATTGGCGCAGCGCTCCGCCGATGCCGCCAAGGAGATCAAGACGTTGATCAACACCTCGTCGCAGCAGGTGAAGGCCGGGTCCGACCTGGTCAACGAAACCGGCAAGACGCTGGGGACGATCGTCACCGAAGTGCATGACGTAAACGTCAATGTAGTGGCGATCGTCGATGCGGTTCGCGAGCAGTCAGCGACGTTGCAGGAGATCAACAAGGCCGTCACGGAGATCGACAAGGGCACGCAGCAGAATGCCGCCATGGTCGAAGAGTCTACCGCGGCGAGCCACGGGCTGGCCAACGAGGCGCAGTCGCTTTCCGATCTGCTCGGCCAGTTCAAGCTCGGCGGAGAGGCGAGGGTCGAGGTAAAAGCAGACAAGCCGCGGATGAAGGCCGAACCTGCCAGATCATTCGCGGTCGTGGGCAACACAGCGGTGAAGGCCGATGACTGGGAGGAATTCTAGAGCCTGAATGGCTCCAGGCTTCCTCCCGCAAGAAGCGCCAATAAAACGACAAGGGCCGCGTCTCGTGCGCGGCCCTTGTTCGATTCCGTTCCGGCTGGTCAGGTTCCCGAAAGCAGCATGTCCGTGTCGAAGCTCTCCGACAGTTCACGCAGCTGGCCCGCGCCTCCGTCGATCGCCAACATCGGCGTCATGACGCTGTTGCGGCCGGTGTTCTTGGCCGCGTGCAGCAGTTCCTCGGCGGCAGCGCTGTCGAGATCGATATCGCCGCTCATGGCGACTAGGCCGGCGGAGAAGGTGACGCGGTGCTGCGAGATCCCCGTCGCAGACGCCACGGCTTCGCGCAATGAGTCCACAGCCTCACGGGCGCGGTCCGGATCGTCCTCGTCCAGATAGAGTATGAATTCCGCGCCGCTCCAGCGCGCGAGGACATCACTCGGGCCGATTTTTTCGGCGACGAAGGCGGCGAAACCGCGGAGCAGGTCGTCGCCCTCGCTCTGGCCGTAGAGCTCATTGACGGATTTCAGGCGATCGATCTCGATCAGCGCCAGGCTCGCGGGCTCTCTTTCGCCGATCATTTCCATGAAGGCGGGGCGATTTGGCAGGGCCGTCAATACGTCCCTGCGCGCGTCGTCGTCGCGGCTGCGGCGAAGGTCCAGGGTGGTCTCGACGACGCTGTCGGCGGCGCGTGCGAGCAGGCCGATCTCGTCATAGGGGCGATGGGCGACGGGGCGCCACTCGCCGTGCTGAACGAAGTCGCGCAACGATGCGGCGACACCGGCAACCGGTTCCACCTCCCGGCGCATCCGGACGGCTGTCGCAACCGAGCTGGCGACGCTCGCGACCGCCAGGACCGACAGGAGCGTCCAGTCGAACTCCTGAGGGCGCACGGCCATGAAGCCGCCCGCTATGAGCAGTGGCGTGTTGACGCCGACGAGGGATTCAAGCGCGACGCGGGCCCTGAGCCGGTTCCTGAAAAATTGCATGACGACGCCCCGTTTTCCAAAACTCGACGGCCCCATGGACGTTCGGGAAATCATGACCCACGCGGATCCGCCGCGCCGTACACCGCCTTTCGTCCGGTTCTATCGCAATGCAATAAGAATTCGGCTAAGCGGATCGGAGGCTTTTTAGCAGTCGCGGTAACCGATGGCGGCCCGTTCGGTTCGAGCAGGACCGGGTCCGATTTACGTCGTTTTCGTCGAGGATCGCGCTCTCCTTGTCTTTGGCGCGTAGTCGAGGAGTTCGTCAGGGCGCTGCTCGATCGTGTCTCTAGGGATTGCGATCCGGTTGCGGCCCGCCTTCTTTGCCGCATAGAGCAGCGCGTCCGCAGAGGCGGCGTCGGTATCGATATCGCCGCTCATCGCGACAATGCCGGCCGAGAAGGTAATCTGCTGCTGGGGGATGATCTCTGCTTCGGCAATCGCTTTGCGCGCTTCCTCGAGCACGGCACGTGCGTTCTCCTGATCCCTTTCGCATAGATAGAGGATGAACTCCTCGCCGCCCCAGCGCGCCAGAACGTCCGAGGGCCCGAGTTCCGAAAGCAGGATCTGCGAGAAGTTGCGCAAGGCGAGGTCGCCTATCTCGTGTCCGTAGGTGTCGTTGACGGACTTGAAGCTGTCGAGGTCGATGAGGGCGAGGCTCGCGAGCGGCTTTTGAGCGATCATGTCGATGAAGGCTCGGCGGTTCGGCAGGCTCGTTAGCGAGTCGGTTCGCGCTTCTTCCTCGAGCTTGCGCAGCAGGCTGTCGACTGTCTCGATCGCCCATTCCGCCGCGGCGGCCAATTCGCCGATCTCGTCGTCCGAGCGATGCTCGATCGGTCGCCTGATCCGGGTTTCGGCAAATTGCTGCAGGCTGCGCGTGATGCTGATGACCGGTTTGAGTTCGAGGTGCATGAAGAAAATGGTCCCCAGCGTACCGGCGACGGTTGCGCTCGTGAGGACCGTCAGAAGCATCCAGTCGATCCCGGACGATCGCGTCAGTACATAGCCGCCGGCACACAGCAGCGGAACATGCACGCCGATGAAGGAGGTGAGAAAGACGCGGGCGACGAACCTGTTCTTGAAGATACGCAAGGGAATGGCCTTTTCTTGTCGTTGGCCAGCGAGCATTCCCGTCGTGAGGGGAACGCCTTCTCGCGCGCTCCTCATTCCGCCGACTGCCGCTGCGTCGCGATAGTGGCGTATCAGCGGTGATATAACGGCTAAGCCGTCGCTCCGATTGTTGGCAGCGCCGGGCGCAATGGGGCATTAAGCATCTTGGGGATTTGCGGAGCGGTCGTCAGCGACGGGCCCCCGGCGGATCAGAACGGAGCGGCTGCCGCGGCGCGAATGTCGGCGGAAGAGCCGCTTCCGAAAGCCTCGATATAGGCGTCCACCGCTTCGCTGTTCATGGGTTTGGCGAAGTAATAGCCCTGGACCTGCCGGCAACCGAGGCCTGTTACCCAGGCGAGTTCTGCGGCGGTTTCCACGCCCTCGGCAGTCGTTTTCATATTGAGGGTGCGGGCGATGCCGACCACGGCCGACACGATCGCATTTCTTTCCTTGAAAGCGCGCTGTCCTGAAACGAAGGACCGGTCGATCTTCAGCTTCTGCACAGGGAAGCGGGTGAGATAGGCGAAGGACGAGTAGCCGGTTCCGAAATCGTCGAGCGCGATGCTGACGCCAAGCTTGTTCATCTCGCCGATGAACTTGTCCGCCATCATCCCGCGATGCACGAAAACGGCTTCGGTGATTTCGATCTCCAGCCTCCGGGCGGGCAATCCGGACCGCTCGAGAGCGGTTCGGACTGCGTGAACGAGGCCTTCGCCGTAGAACTGCACCGGCGAAATGTTCACCGACACGCCGATGGTGTCAGGCCAGGACATGGCGTCGCTGCAGGCGCGATTTATCACCCATTTGCCGATCGCATCGATAATTCCGGTGGATTCGGCGATTTCGATAAAGCGGTCGGGCGGCAGTAGGCCGAGGCGCGGGTGGTTCCAGCGCAGCAGCGCCTCGAAGCCGGCGATCCTTTGCTCGGCGGTATCGATGATGGGCTGGTACTGCAGGCAAAACTCGTTATGCGCGAGCGCCGTTCGGAGGTCTTCCCGCAAGGCGCGCTTTTCCTCCGCCTGCCGGTGCATTTCGGGATCGTAGCACTCGATCTTGCCGCGACCTTTGGCCTTGGCCGCGTAGAGCGCAAGATCCGCGTTGCGGATCATCTCGTCGACGGTGGTGTCGTCGTCTTCGGAAAGGGCAACGCCGATCGTCCCGCCGACACGGATTGTATTGCCTTCGATCTTCACCGGCTCGCAGACCGCGGCAATAATCGCCTCCATGCGCATCGTGGATTCGGAGCGGTCGTCCGCATCCTCGATCAGCACGCCGAACTCGTCGCCGCCTAAACGCCCCATCGTTACGCCGCCGCCCGGCAGGGCTGTCAGGCGCGCCGCAAGTGTCTTGAGCAATTCGTCGCCGACCGGATGACCGAGCGTGTCGTTGATTTCCTTGAAGTGGTCGAGATCGAGACAGCCGATCGCGATCTTGTTGCCCTTGCGTTTTGCCGTTTCGAGGGCCTTGCCGGCAAGCTCGCGGAACCGGCTGCGATTGTGCAAGCCGGTCAGCGGATCGAATTGCGCCATCCAGACGATACGGTCCTTGGCCTTCTTGGATTCAGTGACGTCCGAGCCGACGCCGCGCCAGCCTATGGTCTCGGCGTGTTTTCCGGCAATCGGGCTGGCGGTGAGCGACCACCAGGTTTCCGTCTCCGCGAAACTCACCTCGCATGTGAAATCCTGGAAGACGGTGCCGTTCTCGGTGAGTGCGAGGAACTTGTCCCTGTAAGACCGGTCTATCAGGTCCGGGAAATAGAGCCCGACGAGTTCCTTCGCCGACATGCCGGTGACCGCGCACATGCGCGGCGAGGTGCTGACGATGCGCAGATCTGCGTCCAGTTCGTAGAGCCAGTCGGATCCGTTTTCCTGGAATTCGCGCAGCAGCAGTTCGATCACCTCGCTGCGGTCCTTGACCGATTCTTCGGCGATGGTGCGTTCTTCGAAGAATTTCGCAGTGCCGTGAACGGCGTAGATGATGATCGCGGCATAGGTGAAGAACAACGGCGCGATGAGTTCCAAATGGTCCGAGGCGCCGCGCACCAGGCCGATCGTGCCGCCGCATGTAATGGTGAGGACATAGGCCGTGGCCGCGGTGGGCAGGCTGGACAACGAGAAGGCGCCGGCGCCGACCATGCCCGCAATGAGCGTGGCCACGAGCAATTCCTGCTCATGGCCGACGCTCGGCAGCCAGATCGCGGGCAGCAGCCCCCACATCGCGCCGAGGAAAAACGCATGGGCGGTCGCCTTGGCGATCATCGACCTGCTGACACGGGTTAGCGGCAAATGCTTGCGTCCGCGCCGCCATTTCGAAATGTTGTAAAGGGCGAATACACAGACGGCGCACGCCCACGCAAACAGTGCCGGACCGTGCGCCGTTGGCCAGATGGCCGCCGTCACCAGCGCGGCGTTGATGATATTGGCCAGCATGTTGCCGAGCGTGAAGCGGATCGCCGCATTGACCTGAGCGGCGCGAATACGTGCGTCAATCGCAGGCCGGCCGGTCGGGGCGGCGTATCTTTCAAGCCGTTTTCTTAAACCGGCAAGGAGCAGGCGTGCGGGCATAATGTCATGTTTGTTCTTGGTTTCTCGGGCCGGCATGCCCCTATGCCAAAGGGTGACATGCCCTCATCGTGACCTTAAGTCATGCCACCTAACCAATCCTGAACAGGCGAGGGGGAGCGGCACGCGGAGGCTGGAAATCCGCTTCATTCGCGGGCATGGTTGACGGAACCTTTCCGGAGATCCTCATGCCCGCAAGATTCGCCCCGCCGAAACCCTGGACCGAATGCGCCCGCGACCTCGTCAATGTCGCGATGGGGCGGAAGGCCGCCGACCTCGTCGTGCGCAATGGCAAATGGGTCAATGTCCATTCGGGCGAGGTGATCCCGGCCACCGATCTCGCCATCATCGACGGGCGCTTCGCCTATTGCGGGCCGGATGCCTCGCATTGCATCGGCGACGGCACGAAGGTGGTCGATGCGCGCGGGCGCTATCTCGTGCCCGGCCTGTGCGACGCGCATATGCATATCGAGAGCGGCATGGTCACCGTGACCGAATTCACCCGCGCCGTGGTACCGCACGGCACCACCTCGATGTTCGTCGATCCTCATGAGATCGCCAATGTGCTGGGTTTGCCCGGCGTGCGCATGATGCATGACGAGGCCGAGGCGATGCCGGTCAACGTGTTCGTGCAGATGCCGTCCTGCGTGCCGTCCGCGCCCGGGCTGGAACATGCCGGCGCATCGCTGGGGCCGCAGGAGATCGGCGAGGCGATGGCATGGCCGAACATTATCGGGCTTGGCGAGGTGATGAACTTCCCGGGCGTGGCCGCCAACGACCAGACCATGGTCGGGGCCATCGAGGCGACCGTGAAGGCCGGCAAGACGGTGGGCGGGCATTACGCCTCGCCGGATCTCGGCCTTCCGTTCCACGGCTATGTCGCGGGCGGGCCGGAGGACGATCACGAAGGCACGCGCGCCGAGGACGCGATTGCGCGCATTCGACAGGGGATGAAGGCGATGCTTCGCCTCGGTTCCGCCTGGTACGACGTCGCCGAGCAGATCAAGGCGGTCACCGAGCACAGGATCGACAGCCGCAATATCATCCTGTGCACGGACGACAGCCATTCCGGCACGCTGGTCAAGGAAGGCCATATGGACCGCGTGGTGCGCCACGCAATTCAGCAGGGTGTGCCGCCGGTCACCGCGATCCAGATGGCGACGCTCAACACGGCGCAGCATTTCAAGCTGGAGCGCGAGCTGGGCTCGATAACGCCCGGCCGCCGCGCCGATTTCCTGATCGTCTCCAACCTTGCCGAGCTCAAGATAGACGAGGTCTATGGCCGCGGCGCACAGCTCGCCAAGGACGGCAAGCTGACGGTCGAGATCCCGCCCTATGACTATCCGGCGGAAGCGAAGAACACGGTAAAGCTCGGCAAGGAATTGCTGCCGGACGATTTCGTCATCCCCGCGCCCAAGGACAAGTCGGGCAAGAGCAAGGCCGACGTCGATGTGCGCGTCATCGGCGTGATCGAGAACCAGGCGCCGACGCGGGCGCTCGAAGCCCGCCTGCCGGTGGAGGGCGGCATCGTCGAGATGGACCGTCCAAACGACGTGTGCCAGATCGCTTTGGTCGAGCGGCATCGCGGCACCGGCACGGTCGCCAACGCCTTCGTCTCCGGCTTCGGCTACACGCAGGATTGCGCGATGGCCTCGACCGTGGCGCATGACAGTCACCACATGATTGTGGTTGGCACCAACCGCGAGGACATGGCGATCGCGGCCAACCGGCTGGGCGAAGTCGGCGGCGGCGTGGTGATGATCTCCAAGGGCGAGGAACTGGCGCTGATCGAGATGCCGATCGCGGGGCTGATGTCCGACGAGCGCGCCGAGATCGTCGCCGCCAAGGCCGACATCCTCGGCGCGGCGATGCGCGAAATGGGCTGCACCCTCAACAACGCCTATATGCAGCACTCGCTGCTGGCGCTGGTGGTGATCCCGGAACTGCGCATTTCCGATGTCGGGCTCGTGGATGTGCGCACCTTCGAGAAGGTCGACGTGTTCGTGTGAGCGGCGACATGACGAAGGAGACGACATTCAAGCCCGAAGACGTCCTTTCGCTCTGGTTTCCGGACAACGGCCACTGGAACGACCCGGACACCCACGGTGCGTTCTGGGCCGAGCGCATGCAGGGCGGGATGGATGAGCGGATCATCGCCGACTACGCGGAACTGACCGAAGCGGCCGCGCGGGGGCTGCTCGACCATTGGGCGGAGACGCCGCGCGGGCGGCTGGCGCTCCTGATCGCGCTCGACCAGTTTCCACGCTCGCTGTGGCGCGATACGCCGGCGGCCTACTGGCAGGACATCAAGGCCTGCCGGCTGGCGCTGGAAGGCATCGCGAATGGCGATTTCGACCAGCTTGCGCCCTGGGAGCAGAACTTCTTCGTCATCTCCATCTCGCATTGCGAGGGGCCGGATCATTTGCAGCGGATGCGCTGGCTGTCGGGGATCACCGAGGGGATCATCGGCCGGTTGCCGGAGCCGATTGCGCCGATGGCCGAACGGATGCGTTCGCAGGTCATCCGCGTCACCGGCGTCATCCAGCGGTTCGGCCGGCATCCGCACCGCAATCCGATCCTCGGCCGCGTCTCGACGCCCGAGGAGGAGGCCTATATCGCCGAGGGCGATTTCCCGCATCTGAGGCGGCCGGAAGTCTGAGCGGGTGAGGGGCTTTCGCCCTGAAACGTCAGCCGTTCTTGCGGTCGTAGAAGAGGATCAATCCGCCGGTCTCGAGGGGGCGGCTTTCGCGCAGCGTGAAATGCATTCGGCCGCCCCGCGGCTTGAACAACGGCGTGCCTTCGCCCCAAACCACCGGGGCCAGGCAGATGCGGTATTCGTCCAACAGGTCCTCGGCCATGAGCGTCGCCAGCAGGTCGGCGCTGCCGAACACGAACACGTCGCGGCCATCCTCCTGCTTCAGCGCCCTTACCGTGTCGGCCGCTTCGCCTTTCAGGAGCCGGCTGTTGTTCCAGTCCGCCGTCTCCAGCGTTCGCGAGGTGACGGCCTTTTCGATGCCGTTCATCATGTTGGCGACCGGGCCTTCCTCGTTGGTCCAGTAGTCGCGCATGCCTTCATAGGTGCGCCGTCCGAACAGGAGCGTTCCGATTTCGGCGCCCTGTTCGAGGGAGAATTTCTCCACTTCGTCGCCCCAGATGGTCTGGTGCATGTCGAGTTGCCAGGGGCCGGCGCCTTCGAAGACGCCGTCCAGTGTCATGACGTTCCAGGCAATCAGTTTTCTCATCTCTGCTCCTTCGAGGCGGGGCCCGCCTCGTCTGGATTGGTTGAATAGTTAGCTAATCGGGTAACTAATGGCGCGTGCGTCGATGGTCAAGGGAAACTTGCATGATCGACTAACTGTTGATCGCGCCTCAGCGGTCCTGCATGCCCTTGCCGGCGAGGATTTTCGGCGCGGCCTTGTCGATCCGCGATGACCGCGTGGCGGATTGTTTCGCGCCCGAGAAATGCAGCACCCAGCCGCGCCGGCGGCCCGGCGTCAGCGCCTCGAAGGCGGCGCGGAAATCCGGGTCGCCATCGAGCCGGTCGAGGAGTTCGGCAGGGTAGTCGAGATCGTCCTTCGGCAGGTCGACCTTCAGCCCTGCCTTCTCGTTGGCGATCGCCTCGGCGACATAGGCGCGGATGACGGCTTCCTTCGCCTCGATCTCTGCGACGCTGCGAAACTTGAGCACCCTGGACGAGCGGGAGTTCTCGCCGGGCGCTTCCAGCAGGCCCTCCGGGTCCTTCAGCAGCACGCCCTTGAAGAAGCCGAGCGTACAGGCCTCCTTGAAGCCCCACATGGTGCCGATGTTGCCGCCATGAGCCGTATAGACGGGCTGGTTCCATTTCCATTCGACCGCAAGCTCGGTGTCGGCGAGGATCGCGTAGAGCGCGAGCATTTCCTCGCGCCAGGCATCGGCCTTGTCGTAAAATGCCTCGACCTTCGGGTTCACGCCGTCTCCGCCTGTTCCTCGAAGCGCTTGCGCGCCTCGGCGACGGCGTCCTCGTGGTCGACGGCCCAGACGCCCAGCGCGTGGATCGGTTCGAGCAGCGATTCGCCGAGTTCGGTCAGCTGGTAGTCGACGCGTGGCGGGATCGACGGCGTCACCGTGCGGTTGACGATGCCGTTGCGTTCAAGATCCCGCAACACACTGGTCAATACTTTCTGGCTTATCGTGCCGATTTCGCGCTTCAGTTCGGTGAAGCGCTTGGGGCGTTCCGACAGGCGGATCAGCACCAAAACCACCCATTTCGAGCCGATTGAGGCCAATAATTCGCCGACCGGCCGGCAGACCGATCCGATTTCATTGATGTGACTTGGTTTCTTCATGGTGACCCGGTTGCCGAAAAGTGCCGTCTTGTGCGCTGCGATACAGCCTCTACATAGGGTCCCGGTATCAAAAAGCGACGGCGGTATCGAATCAATACCCGGTTTCTTTTAGCTACCGTTACGTCATCGCCGGATCCAGCGCCGCGACGGAACCGGGCAGGGAACTGCCCGTTGCCGGAATGGAAGCGCTTTGTCCGGCGGAGGCCGAACAGAGATACACCGATGGCGCCACGCCAGGATGCAACGCCAGCAACAGACTATTCAGGAGACAGAACATGTCACTCAAGCTCAATGTGATCGTCACCTCCACCCGGCCGGGCCGCATCGGGCCCAAGATCGGCAAGTGGATGGCTGATTTCGCCAAGGAAAATTCCGATTTCGAGGTCGAGCTCGTCGATCTCGCCGATTTCGACCTGCCGCTTCTGGACGAAGCCAAGCATCCGATGATGCAGGACTACCAGCACGAACACACCAAGCGCTGGAGCGAAGTGAACGCCAAGGCCGACGCTTTCGTCTTCGTCTCGCCGGAATACGACTATTTCCCGGCCGCCTCGACCGTCAACGCCATCCAGACGCTCCACAAGGAATGGAACAAGAAGCCGGTCGGCCTCGTCGGCTATGGCGGCGTCTCGGGCGGCCTGCGCGCCATGCAGACCATCAAGGTCCTGATGAACACCGTGCAGCTGATGCCGTTGCCGCAGGAAGTGCCGATCCCGTTCGTCTTCAACTTCATCGGCGAAGACGGCACGTTTGCCCCGGCGCCGGAAGTGACGCAGGGCGCGACCGGCATGCTCGCCGAACTGAAGGTCTGGGCCGAAACGCTGAAGCCGGCCCGGGCCGAACAGGTGAAGAAGGCCGCCTAGGCACCTAAGTCACAGGGGTTGGATTTGAGCGCCCCGCTCCTCGGAAACGAGGGGCGGGGTGCTTGCGTTGGATCTGCTAAAGAACCAGACTAATCCATCTTTATTGATGGAGTTCGGCTATGTCCTGGTGGATTTTTCGCAAAAAAAATCAAATAGTTGACGCTGCGAACGAGGTCGATGGCAGCACAACCGACCCAAGTACAGATCTGCAGTCCTACCTAAGTTACTATAAGACCCTTAAATCTCCGGGGTATGCCGTTTTAATTACTGGTGATTGGGGTGTCGGAAAAACATTTCAGGTAAAACAAGCGCTTCGTTCTGATAATCCGGCATATGTCTCTCTGTACGGTGCCGCAACTACAGAAGAGATTCATGCGCAAGTCTTCGCGGCTATGTTTCCCGGTAAAAGCGCAATTAAGGCCATGTCAGAAAGGGTTGGACAAGCCGGAAAGGATATCGGCGGCTTTTTTGCTTTGACCGGTCTTGTCCCGCAATTAACAGGTGCGGTTCTTCGTCAAAACGTAGATGTCGACCGAATAATCGTGTTTGATGATCTGGCGCGCTGTGAAGTCCCTATGGCGACGAGACTTGGCGCGCTTAATCATTATGTAGAGCATGGTGGATGTAAGGTTATCCTTATCGCGCATGAAGGCAGAATTGCTGAAGAAATACGTAGTACTAAAGAAAAAATTATTGGGCAGACCTTACGAGTTGTACCCCAGGTCGATCTTGCATTTCAGAAATTCGTTGAGACAATTTCTCGAGATTTAGATCGATCGTTTGTTGAGAAGTATTCATCTATTATAAAGGGTGTCTTTGAGCAAAGCGATGTCGGATCGTTGCGGATTTTAAGGCATTTGATTGAGGATGTAGTTCGCCTTATTCCAATTCTAAAGCAAAAGCACTTAGAGCAGGAAAGGGACCTATATACGTGTGTGACCTAACCTAGAATTGTGATAAAGTCGTGCTTTCAATTGAGTCGGAGGCGTTATGGCGAAGGGCGACTCGGGGGACGGAATATTCAAATCAATCATAGATGCAGGCAAAGGGAACATCGATTTTATCGCGTTCGCCCTTGTGGCAGCACTTACGGTTGGAGCTCTTGTGAAGGGCCTCGCGTTCTTGCCCGCGGTCGGCATCGCTGTGGTGCTGATCTGCCTATGGGTGATTATGAGATATGCGCTGGTAGCACTTCAATCCCACGAGAGATTGCGTGCCATTCGTGAAAATGCCACGATAGAAGCTCAAAATAAGCTGGCCAAATATGCAACTGATGACGATATGAGCGATTTGTTCCGCAACCATGAACGCAGCGGAGGTGATGATGAACTTTGATCCGACAGCAGTAGCGTATGGGTTTGTTGGCCTCGCGGCGGGCGCAGGAATTCACTTCTGGCAGCGAAAAGCTGAGTTGGAGGAACGGTGCGAATTTCTTGCCGATATGGACAAGGATCTTCGCCAAGCCTTTGAATCGGTTGACGATATCCTTGATAACGAGACCACGCCTAAGCCTATTAGGAAGGCGATTCTCGTACTCTTAGCTGCCCACAGTGACAGCGAAATTGGAAAGAAGATGGCGCTTTCATTTATGGACGCACAAAAGCGCAAGAGCGATGAGCCGGCAGACGGCAGCGATCCAATCTCGCAGTCCATGGAGAACTTGGGGCGCTATAGCCCAGCTCTAGCTCGAAAGACGCACCACGTACTTGCCAGCCTGATATTTGGCCTCGTCTTTCTCAACCTTGCGGACAGTATCAAGGTGGAGAAGGTGAAAGACGCTGCGGCGAGAGACCCATCAACATTGTGGGTGCGGATCGCGAAGATGTTCGTTCCTGGTAATGATCACGACCATCACGACGGCGGGCTAGTGCACGCATGACGCAGTAACCATGTTGTGAGCTTATTCGGGGTCTTCTAGCAATAGATCCATCTGAGTCCCCTTCTTTGGGAAAGCGCGATCCAATAGGGACTTAAAGCCGTCCCAAGTCGCGGACGCCCTCATGAGGCCGATTACAGCATGTAAGTGCTGCGCGAGTGCCGGGTGTCCAATATCGTCCGTCAGAAGCCGATGATGTTGGGCTTTCCGATGGCCGCTTTCAAGAACGGGGTTGCGGTGCTGCAATTCGTCAAGAATGCCCGGCGCTAGGCGCTCATAGACAATGTCATTTGTGTATTTGCCGACAACGCCCGGACGGGCGACCGACATGGCATTCCAATCCCAGCCGCGTAGGCGGAATATCTCCCGATAAAACTCGTCAGGGAATCGCTTTGCCCATGCCGCAAATTCTTTGCGGAGGTATTTATCAAGGATCGCTTGGAGGGCTTCACGATCACGGGTGTTCTGGTAGCCAGTTGCTTCATCGACAAGAGCGATGATGCCGACTTCAGCTAAGCCGCGAATTAGGATTTCAGCGGCTTGGGCCCTGTCTCTCTGCTGAGGATTCAGAACCCCCGCTTGGCGGGCGTTAAGCCAAATGTTGCAGATTTCGGGGAGGGCTTCGGCGGGGTATCCCTCCACCACGGTATCCCCGGACTTGTAGAAAACAGGCTTTAGGGGCCCATCCCATAAGTCCTCAGGAATAAAGGGTTTTAGGCTTTGGGATGCCAGAAATACAGGCATATGGGCCCCGGTCTTTTCCGCCTCTGTTTTTAGCCTCTTGGCAGCGCCACTTCGCCCGCCGAGTGCATTGGCAATACCGTTTTCCGACAGCACCCTGCGTCCATCCTTAAGGACGGCGCATGGGATTTCCATTTGGCCAATACGAAGTGTGCCCCGATGGGTCGCGATAGGCGGCTTTATTTGGTCGTCCAGTTCCGCTTTGTCGGCTTGCGCAAAGCGCTTCATGGCTTCATCAAAGCTCATATCGAGCTTCAACGGGTCTTCGCGTTTCCTGTCATCTGTCATGCGATCAGTTCCTTGTAGCGGAGACGGCCATCAACGCGGCCAAGCAGAGCGTTAAGGCGGTCACCCTCTTCCATGTCGCGACGATTGTAGCGCCACGTCATTTCGGAGAGATAGCGGCCAAGGTGCTTGTCCGAGATCCAGTGGTGAATGCCGTAAATCTGGCGCTTGATGTGTGACCACGCGCCCTCAATCGAGTTGATGTGGTAGTAGTTGCCAGTGTGAGCGTATTCGCCCTTGCTGTGGTTTACGGTCTTGTGGAAGTGGGTTTTGCCAAGGCCGCGATAGCCTGAATATTCGTCGGTCACGACAATGGCGGTATCCGCGACATGACCGCGTACCGCTGCGGCAACGTCCTTGAGCGTATGCAGATGGAAGGTGCGGAGTTCGCCGTTGCGTTCCAACGCACCCCAGACAATGGCCTTACCAGACGGGCCGCGCTGTCCCTTGCGGTCTTTCGCGTGCTTGTTCTTGTCCTTGCCGCCCATGAACGTCTCATCGACTTCAACAGTGCCGTCCAGCGGCTTATTGAAGGACTGGGTGCGGGCGGCATGGCGGAGACGGTGCAACATGAACCATGCTGTTTTCTGAGTGACCTTGATGTCGCGGGCGAGCGTAGTGCTGGCAACGCCCTTCTTGTGAGACGTGATAAGCCAGATCGCCATGAACCACTTGCGGAGCGGGATTTTGCTATCTTCAAAGATCGTTCCAACCTTGATGCTGAAACGCTTCTTGCAGTCGCCGCACTTGTGGTTCCGGTTATCGGAGAAGTGGTAAACCTTTGTGGAGCCGCAATGCGGGCAATGGGCGTTTTCGTTGTCAGCACCCCAACGGATCGAACGGAGATGGTCAATCGCGGACTGTTCGTCCGGGAAGGCTTCCATCATGTCAAAGAGGCTGTTGAAGGTCGTCATGGCTATCGCTCCGATTCGATAGCCTCAACATAGGCATTTATGTGACCTAAGTCAATGGGTCACATACGTATATAGGTCCC
>Ga0208328_1000042_pt1 | contig 85936 bp, 82 predicted proteins | sample DeeseametaMP2633_FD_184170 | JGI IMG/M metagenome (GOLD analysis project Ga0208328, IMG submission 184170) | Marine microbial communities from the Deep Atlantic Ocean - MP2633 (SPAdes) | ecosystem: Environmental > Aquatic > Marine > Unclassified | place: Northeast of Antigua and Barbuda, North...
GCGTCGCCCGCCAGTCGAGCAGGAACATGAAGATGATCGCGATGACGATGGCGATCGCGATTATCAGGGTCGTTCTGACTTCGTCGATCGAGCCCCGGATGAAAGTGGCGTCATCGCTTGTCACGCGGATATCGACGCCGTCCGGCATGATCCTCTTCAGATCCTCCGTCGCCTGCCGCACGCCATTGGAAATCTCCAGCGTGTTGGACTTCGCCTGGCGCACGATGCCCATGCCGATGCCGGTCGCGCCATTGGCGCGCAGGACGGATGCACCCGGATCGGGTCCGAGGGTCACCGAGGCAATATCACGGAACTGCACGCGGTCGTTTATATAGAGGTTCTCGAAATCCTCGACCGTCGTCACGTCCGCCGTGGCGCGCACCACGATATCCTGCGTGTTTGCGGTGAGCGAACCCGCCGGCACGTCGTAGGAGACACTGGCAAGCGCATTGCGCAGATTGGCGACTGTCAGCCCGAGCGCGGCGAGCCGCGACTGGTCGACATCGATGCGGAACACTTTCTCGCGGTCGCCATAGACCTGCACATCCGCGACGCCGGGCACCGCGGCCAACCGGTCCACGACCTCGTCCTCGACCAGAATGGTCAGATCCTGCACGGACATGGAGGCGGAAGTCACGGCAAGGCGCATGACCGCGCTTGCATCGGCGTCGGCCTTGACGATGCGGGGATCGTCGGCGCCGTCCGGCATGCCGTTTGAAATGCGGCCGAGCGCGTCGCGAATGTCGGCTGCAGCGACCGAGAGATCCGTATCGTCGGAAAATTCGATGGTGACCCGGCTGCGGCCGAAGGAGGATTGCGACGAGATCGACGAAACGCCGGAGACGCGGGCTACGGCCCCCTCCACTACCGCGGTCAGTTCGCGGTCGATCGTTTCGGGCGATGCTCCGTCATACTGGGTTGTGATGGAGATGACAGGCCGGTCGACGTCGGGAAGTTCGCGGATCTCACCGCCATAAAGTCCGGCGATACCGGCGACGATGATCAGCAGGTTGATGACCAACGCGAGCACCGGCCGGCGCACGAAAATCGACGCACCGCCACCCATGATGCTGGCGAGCGTCGCGCCGCCAGGCTTGCCGGATTCGCCCGCCTCCCCGCTCATGAATCGGCTTCCCGGCGTTGCCCGCCATCTTCCGCCGTCGGCCGCCCCTTTGGCGCATTGGCGGGGCGCTCGCCGCCGGAAGGCGGGACGGGGCCGTTCGCCTGTGGCGCTCCGGCCACGCGCACCTCTCCGCCTTCGCGCACGCTCTGGACGCCTTCGACGACGATCGCATCGCCCTCGGCGATATCGGCTTTGACGAGCACCCGGTCGGCATTGCGCTGGACGATCGCGATCGCGACGCGCCCGGCCTTGCCGTCGATCACGCGCCAGACATAGGGCCCGTCCGAATCCCATTGGATCGCCAGCGGATCGACGGAGGGATAGGACTCGCCCTCGAAACGCATTTCGACCTCGAAAGACATGCCGGCGCGCAGCAGGTCGCGCTCGTTCGACACGAGCGCCTGGGCCCGCAATGTGCGACTGGCTTCGTCGACGCGGTTGTCGACTGCGGTGATCGCGCCGCCAAACGTCTCGCCCGGTCGCGCGATCGCAGTGACGGAAACCGGCTTGCCGACAGTCATCGACGCGGCGAAACGCTCGGGGACGTAATATTCGACCAGAATGTCGCTGCGGTCGTCGATCGTGGTGATGTCGGTCGATGTGGTGATGTAGTCGCCGGCATTGACCGACAGGATGCCAAGCGAACCGGTGATCGGCGCCGTCACAGTGCGGCGCGCCAGATCGAGTTCGGCCTCCTTGAGGGCGACGCGCGCCGTTTCGAGTTCGCTGCGGGCGTTGTCCGCCTCTACGGAACTGATGGCGCGCTGCTCGGCGAGGCTGCCGAGGCGGTTTGCCTTGCGCTCCGCGTCCTCGGCAGCAAGCCGGGAGCGTTCGACCGCAAGTTCCTCTTCGGAGGAATCGAGACGGATGATCACGTCACCGGCATTTACGTGGGCACCAGAGGAAACAGGAATTTCGGCAATCTGTCCGGCGACAAGCGGCCTGACGGAAACGGTGCGGACGGCATGCCCCGTGCCGATGGCGGTGAGCCTGTCATTGACGATCCCGGTTCGCGCTTCGGAAACGACGACCAGCGCCGCGCGCGAAAAACCGCCGCGTCCGCCGGGCGGCCCGCCGGCCGCCGGCGCTCCGCCTGCCCCTTCGTCAACCGCGGCGACCTTAAAAACATCGATCCCGTAACGCGCGAGGACATCGCCCGCTCCGGGATAGAAGTAAATCCAGCCGGCAAAGGCCGCGACAACAAGCAGGATGGAAAGAACAGTCTGCTTCCAGATTTTCATGCGTCTCAGCGGCCTTTCCAGCGACGCCGTCCCGATACGGCTCCAATCTCAATAAGGGAGATTTTTACCGAATATAGCGGAGACCCGCGATCTGGCACACGCAAAATGAATTATTACATATTTTTAATCTTCGCGAAGAAGACCGGCCAAATTACCGGCGCGCCGGGATATGAAAACGGGGCCGATCTGCCATGTCGAATTTGCATGGCTCCATTTAATGTTTTTTCTTGATTCCTGCTTATATTTCGTGCACGGGCGGCCGGTTCGCGACGCCCGGGGTTCGCTCGGAGAGTCGGTCGAACATGGATCAACAGAATTGCACAAGGAGGCGATCATGACCCGTGATGAAATGATACGCGAATACCGCATGCGTGGCGCCTCCTGGCCCGCGCTGGTCGGCGTCTATGCGATAATCCTCGGCACGATGGTGCTGTCGGCGATGGCCATTACCGGCTGACGTTTTCGTCGCACAGAAAAACGATTTCAGTTTAAAGCGAGGCCGTAAGACGGCCTCGCTTTTTTTGTCTCTATACGTCGGCAGACTCGCCGACATTGTCGACGCCGCGCTCTTCGAGAAGCGTGGACAGCCAGTTCGGGTCCATTTCGGGAACCGATGACAGCAACAGGTCCGTATAGGGGTGATGCGGCGGCTGGAACATTTCCTCCTTCGGCCCCTGCTCGACCACCTTGCCCTTTTGCATCACCACGACTTCGTCGGCGATCGAGCGCACGGTGGCGAGGTCGTGTGTGATGAACATGTAGGCCAGGTTCAGTTCCTTCTGCAGCCGGTCCAGAAGCTTCAGGATGCCTTCGGCGACCAGCTGGTCGAGCGCGCTCGTCACCTCGTCGCAGATGATGAAGGCCGGTTCCGCCGCCAGCGCCCGGGCGATGCCGATACGCTGCTTCTGTCCGCCCGACAATTCCGGTGGATAGCGGTTGTAGTATTTCGACGGCTCCAGCTCGATCATGTCAAGCAGCGCGTCGACGCGGTTCTTCAGAGCCGTGCCATGCAGGCCGCTGTAGAAGCGCGCCGGACGCCCGATGATCTCACTGATCTTGACCTTCGGGTTCAGCGCCGTGTCGGCCATCTGATAGATCATCTGCGCCTGGCGCAACTGGTCCTTGCTTCGATCCTTATAGCTCCTCGGCAGTTCCTGACCGCGGAACAGGATCTTGCCCTTGGTCGGCGGCAACAACCCGGTGATACATCGCGCCGTTGTCGACTTTCCGGAACCGGACTCGCCGACGACAGCCACGGTCATTCCGTCGTAAATGTCGAAAGAGACGTCATCCAGCACCTTGGTGTCGCCGTAGGAGGCGTCGATCCCCTGCACCGATACGACCGGCACCGCGTCGCCGCCCGGCCGCGACTTCTGCGGCCGTTCGAAACTGCGTACCGCCCAGAGACTCTTGGTATAATCCTCCTTCGGATTCTCCAGCATCTCGACGGTGGACGCTTCCTCGACCTCCACGCCCTTGAGCAGCACCTTGATCGTGTCGGCCATCTGGGCAACGACGGCGAGATCGTGGGTGATGTAGATCGCCGCGGTGTTGAACTGGTCGACAATGTCACGAATGGCCGCGAGAACCTCGATCTGGGTCGTCACATCGAGCGCCGTGGTCGGCTCGTCGAAGATGATCAGATCCGGGCGGCAGGCCATGGCCATCGCGGTCATGGCGCGCTGCAACTGCCCGCCCGAGACCTGGTGCGGATAGCGGAAGCCGATTTCGCCCGGATTGGGAAGACGAAGGCGCTCATAAAGCTCCATCGCGTCTTCCTGCGCCGCCATGCGCTTCTGGATCCGGTACTGGACCGGCGCCTCTGTGTGCTGATCGATAATCTTGTGGGCCGGGTTGAAGGACGCCGCTGCCGATTGCGCCACATAGGCGATGCGAGAACCGCGCAAGCCGCGAAGCACCGATTCCGGCGTCGTCGTCAGTTCCATCCCGTCGAACTCGATGGAGCCGCCGGAGATCCGGCATCCGTCGCGCGCGAACCCCATGGCGGCAAGACCAATGGTGGACTTGCCGGCACCGGATTCTCCGATCAGGCCGAGAACCTCACCCTTGTGCAGGGTGAGATCCACGCCGTGGACGATCTCGATCCATTCTTCGTCCGAGTAGCCTTCGATGCGAAGGTCCCTGACCTTGAGAAGAACGTCTTTGCTAACAGCCATCTTACTGCTCCTTCAGGCCGGAGGATCTGAAAAGCATCCAGTCGACGACGAAGTTGACCGCGACGGTCAGCAAGGCGATCGCCGCCGCCGGGATGAGAGGCGTGATATCGCCGAACGAAATCAGCGTCGCATTCTCGCGCACCATCGATCCCCAGTCCGCCGTCGGCGGCTGGATACCAAGTCCGAGGAAGGACAGGCCGGCGATCAGCAGGAACACGAAGCAGAACTCCAGACCGAATTCCGCGATCAGCGGCGCGGTGGAGTTCGGGAGGATTTCCCTGCGGATCAGGTACCATGTCCCCTCACCGCGCAGCTTCGCCGCCTCGATATAGTCCATCACGACGACATTGCCGGCGACCGCCCGTGACAGGCGGAATACGCGCGGAGAATAGATCACCGCGACGACAATGACGATGACGGCCAGATTGGTTCCGAAGATCGACAGCATCAGCAGCGCGAAGATCAGCGAGGGCACCGACATGATCACGTCGGCGACCCGGCCGAGGATCGTGTCCAGCCAGCCACCCCGTGTCGCCGCATAAAGTCCGCCAATCGCTCCCATCAGGAAGGCCAGCAGCGTGGCGAGCAGGGCGAGACCGACGGAATTGCGGGCGCCGTAGACGATGCGGCTGAAGATGTCTCGTCCGAGCTGGTCGGCTCCGAGCAGCATCGTGTCGTCAGCCGGCGCGAAGGCCGACGAAATCACCTCCGCCTGGCCGTGAGGCGCGATCCACGGGGCGAAGATGCCGGCGATCGCATAGGTGAAGATGACGAACATCCCGAAAGAAGCCGTCAGCGGCGCGGTGCGCAGTTCCCTCGAAAGCCCTTCGGGCGTGATGATGATGAGGAATTCGCGAAACGCATAGGACGTACCGGCAGCCAGCGCGAGGACGGCTGCCGAAATCGCGATGAAGCGCAGCGCCGGGACGCCGCCGATGATCCCGACGACGAAGGAGACCAGCGTCAACGAGAACAGCAGCATGAAGCTGGAGCGCTGCTTGTAATAGGCCGCCAGGCAGGACAGGCCGATGAGGAAGGCGTAATAGCCGACAACGAACATGTTCATGGCTTCGCCCTCACTTCGGATGCCGCAGACGCGGGTTGGTCAGGATCGAACCAACGTCGGCCGCAAGATTGAGAAGGATGAAGGTCGCCGCGAAGATCAGGCAGCAGGCCTGCACAACGGGGAAGTCGCGCTTGCTCACCGCGTCGACAAGCAACTGACCGACGCCCGGATAGACGAAAACCACCTCGACCAGAACCACGCCGGTGATCAGATAAGCGAGGTTGAGCGCGACCACGTTGATGATCGGCGCCCACGCATTCGGCAGGGCATGTCGGACGATCACCTTCCATGGCGGCACCCCTTTAAGCCGCGCCATCTCGATATAGGGCGAAGCGAGAAGGTTGATGATCGCGGCGCGCGTCATGCGCATCATATGGGCGGTCACGACGAGCACGAGCGTCAGCGCCGGAAGGAACGTTCGATACAGAAGGTCGCCCAAACTCATGTCCGAACTGAGACTGGCGATGGCGGGGAACATGCTCCACTTCACCGCGAAATAGAGGATCAGGATGTAGCCGAGGAAGAATTCGGGGGACGAGATCGACGTCAAGGTCAGCACGTTGGCGACCCGGTCGAAAATCGTGTTGCGCAGAAGCGCCACAATGACGCCGAGCACGATCGCGACCGGAACCGCGATCACGGCGGCGTAGGCCGCGAGGAACAACGTGTTCATGAAGCGCGGGCCGATGGCTGAACTGACGCGTTCGCCAGACACGAGCGAGACGCCAAAATCGCCCTGCACCGCGCCGCCAAGCCATTCGGCGTAACGTATCCAGACAGGGCGATCGAGCCCCAGCTGTTCGCGCATCGCGGTGACGGTTTCCTCGGTGGCGCCTTGGCCGAGAACGGCCTGGGCAAGGTCGCCCGGCAGCAATTCGACGGCTGAGAAGATCAGGATGGAGACCACCAGCAAGGTGATCAGTCCATACATAAGCCGCTTCCCAACCAGCTTGAAAATATCCCCCATTACATCCCTCCTGGAGCTATGCAGCGACAGGCTGCAGCCGGCCGTCCGGCCCCGACGTTTCAAATTTGGCGCGGATCAATCTTGCAGGATCGCCCGGAGCCGAAACCGGGGCATCGAACGGCGCCCCCGGGTAGGGGCGCCGTCCCTTTGCGAACCCCGCGGCGCCCTTCCGCCACGAGGATACTCTCACCTTACGCGAACCACCAGCGGCTTGCCGCGCGAGCGCCGTCGCACTCCCAGCTTGCCGCGAGTTCGTCCGGCACGCCGATATCGGCGCGGTGCGCGTAGACGAAGTTGTTGAAGAACGGGATGATCGTCCCTCCGTCGTCCTTCGCAAGGATCGCCATCTCGCGATACATTTCCTTTCGAAGGCTTTCGTCGAGCTCAGACTTGGCCTTGAGCAGCAGTTCGTTGAACCGCTCGTTCTTCCAGTGGCTCTCGTTCCACGCCGCGTCTTCCTTGTAGGCCAGGGAGTACATCACGTCCGGTGTCGGACGGGCGCCCCAGGAAACGAGCGTGAAGGGCTTCACCAGCCAGACGTCGGAGTAGTAGCCGTCGTTGGGCTCACGCACCACGTTGACCTTGATGCCCGACGCCTTGGCCTGCTCGGCATAAAGAACGGCCATGTCGACGGCGCCGGCGTAGACGCTGTCGGCGGTGCTCAGGTTGACCGTCAGCCCCTCGGCACCGGCCTTCTTCAGCAGCGACTTGGCCTGGTCGGGATCATAATCGCGCTGCTCGATGCCTTCCGGATAGTAGGGCTGCGCCGGCGAGTGGTGGAAGTCGTTCGCCTTGGTGGCGGCGCCGAACGCGATCTTCTCGATGATTTCATCGCGGTTGATCGACAGCTTCAACGCGTTGCGCACGTCGACATTGTCGAATGGCGCCGTGTCGCAGAACATCGGCATCGTGATGGCTGCCGCCGACGGCACGTTGTCGACAATGATGTTCGGGTCGCGCTCGAGAAGCGACTTCGTTTTCAGGTCGATCAACGACACGGAATGCACGTCGCCGGTCACAAGAGCGGTCTGGCGAGCGTTCGGGTCGTTGAGCACGAGCATCGTCACCTTGTCGAAATAGGCACCTTCGCGATGCCAACCCTCGTGGCGGCTCAAATCCCACTGAACGCCGAACTCGCCGGAGTCGATTTTGTAGGGGCCACAGCCGTCGCCGGACTTCCAGTCGATGGTGCCGTCGTCATTGGCCGGGCAGATTGCGAAGTGGTAGTCGGTCATCAGCCACGGCAAATCGGCGTTACCGCCGGTCAGCTTGATCTTGACCGTGTGGTCGCCGTCCTTGGTGATGTCGGTGACATCCGTGAGAAGCGACTTGGCCGCGGACGTAGACTTCTCGCCGCGGTGGTGATTGAGCGATGCGATAACGTCGTCCGCCGTCACCGGCTTGCCGGAGTGGAAGGTCGCGTTCGGCGTGAGCTCGAAAGTCCACTCGGATGCGTCCTCGCTGGCTTCCCAGCTGTCGGCAAGGTCCGGTCCCAGCGAACCGTCGCCATTGATCATCGTCAGATAGCTGCGGTGCGTGTGGCCGAGAAAGATCATCTGGCGTGTCACATATGTGCCGGGGTCGTGTGTGTCCGACGTGTTGCCGTCGTGGAGACCCCAACGGAAAGTTCCGCCCTTCTTGGGCTGCGCCGCAGCCGCCTTCGTCCAAAGACCGGTTGCGGTCGTTGCGGTCAAACCAGCGGCAAGCGAATAGTTCATGAAGTCGCGTCGGGAAACCCGGCCGCGCTTCGCCTCTTCGGCCATGCGGTCAATCATTCCCGGAATCGATTTTTTCTTCATTATCAACATGCCTCCATTTGTTGTTGTGTGTTGTCGTTGAGCGCAGAACAAGCTTCAACACCCGGTCTTTAAGGTCAAACGCTCAGCACAATTCGGGTAGTCAAATTGCGACATATTGGCACCTAAACACGAACAATCGCCCAGTTCCACCCGTGGCTCCGGTTTTTTCCCGAGGCCATTTTGAGGAATTCAAGCCCTGACGGGCACCCTATGGCGCCTTGGGAAACTCCGGATTGCGCGGACAATCCGGTGCCTGTCGCACAGCAAGAGAGGATGGCCACATCATATTGTTTTTGCTTATTTTTTATAGATCGAGTGGCAGGCTCCAGACCCCGCCGACCCGGTTGTGCATGACGATCCTGCGACGTCGTCGAAACGGACGGCATTCGACATTCAGGCTCAAAGCGCTTTGACCGGATTAGCAGTACAATTTTTTATGAAAAAAGCCGGTGGCGTCTTTTCTAGACGCGATCCCAAGGGGCTACGGGCTGCGTCGCGGCGACCAGAGCAGTGATAACTGCGTTCACTGTAGGGCTCGATCTGCGGTTTTCGGGGACGAGCACCTTGAGGGACAGGTCGGGGATTCGGTACTCCGGCAACAGCGCCACCAGCTCGCCGCTCTCGAGGGCGTCACGAACCAGAGGTTCCGAAACGATCGTCACGCCGACGCCTCGGATCGCCGCGGCGCGCAGGACATGGCTGTCCGTCGCGCTGAACACGCTGCCGATCTCGACGCTCACCTCGCCCGCGGGCCCGCCGAACGCCCAGCGCGTGCCGCTCGCCGGAAACGAGATGCAGTCATGGTCGGCAAGATCGCGCGGGTGCTGCGGATATCCCCGTCGCTCCAGATAGTCCGGCGATGCGACGATGGCGCGAGGAAGCGGGCACAGCGGAATGTCGATGACGTGCGGATAGCTCGTCGGCAAGCCGCCGATCGCGAGGTCGTAGCCTTCCTCCAGCGGGTTCACAGAGCGGTCGATCATCACCAGATCGATGCGCACACCCGGATTATCGATGCGAAACTGGATCAGGACATCGCTGAAATAGAGCGATGCGATCGTGGAGGGGCATTTGATGCGGATATGTTCCTGCGGCCGGCTCGCGCCCTCTACGCCGTCGAGCGCGGCCTCGAGCTCGGACACAAGCGTCAGGAACCGCTGTTGATAGCCATGTCCGGCCTCGGTCAGTTGCAGCCCTCGGGTCGAGCGCATGAAGAGCTGCGTCTTCAGCTGGTATTCGAGTTGCGATATCCGCTTGGAGATAACGGACGGCACGGTGTGTGCTTCGCGCGCGGCGGCCGAGAAGGAGCCGAGGCGCGCCACGTTCAGGAAAGCCCGTATGTTGGAAATGATATCCATTGCGCGAAGATGGAGCCGCGGAAGCGGCCCCTGTCAACTGTCTGGCGTGCAGGCGGACGGTTTATCCCGCTGCTTCTGCCATGGCCTCGCTTCTGACATGAGCCCCCTGACTGCGCAGGGTGTCCTGCAGCTCGGCGATATTGACGGCGCGCGGCTCGACGCCGCGGTTTGCGGCGATGCCCGCGGCTGCGCCAGCCGCCTGCCCGGTCAGCCAGCACTGTGGTATCTCGCGCATGAAACCGTGCGAGTTGGCATCGCAGGAAACGTGCCGGCCGGCCGCAACCAGTCCATTCAAGCGTGCCGGCACCAATGCGCCATAAGGAACCGAGATAACGGGGAATTTCGGCGATACGGACGGGCTGACCCCGACCTCGTCCGCGAGCACCTTACCTTCCGGCCACTGACTGCGTTCGATGCGGCCGACGCCTTCGAGCCGGCGCGTATGGCGGACACCGAGCTGCGAGCCGCTGAGCATCATCCAGGCCTTCTGGAAGCCCGGAGCGTGTTTGCGGAAGAATTCGCAATGGGTCTGCATGAAGCGGTGCGAACGGATTTCGAGTTCCGTCTGATCGTCGACATTGACCGCGGAGAGACCGGACTGGCGCGGACCGAGGAACAGCGCCACATCGTTACGCCAAGAGACATACGGCGCCTGGAAGAAGCCGAGCGTCTCGCGGCCGAGCTTGTTCAACTCCGAGAAAGCGTCGGGTTCGTTTAGGCGGAAATCGAGCCAGGTCTCCATGTCGACGCCGCAGAGCATGAAGCCCGTATTGGCGGAATGGTGGACGTCTCCCTCCTCGATATCGGTCTCGAAACCGCCGCCGGCGCGCGAGAACACGTCGCCGTCGCCTGTGCAATCAACGACGACCTTGGCGTAGAGCGCCTGGCGGCCTTCCTTGCTTTCGAAGACGATTCCCTTGACCGCGCCGTCCTCGACAATCGGCACCGACATCCAGGAATGGAAGACCAGCCGCACGCCAGCCTCGATCAGCATTTCCTGCGACAGCAGCTTGAGGCGTTCCGGATCGATGGTCGGCGCCCAGGTCACGATGCCGTGGAAGGCCGAAGTGCGCAGCCGCCAGTATTTGGCCAGCGCGTCGTCCTTTACGCCCCATAGCTTCTTTTCCGGCCCTGCGACCGCCTCGGGCGGCAACCGATCGAGCACTTCCTTCGCGAAGCCCTGGATGACCTGATTGCCCTCCCAGTCGGTCATCCGGTCGATCCAGATGACGACACCGCCGGTGGAAAGCCCGCCGAGATGATTGTATCGCTCCAACATGACGACATCGGCGCCGGTGCGCGCGGCAGCGAGCGCCGCCGCCGTGCCGGCCGGTCCGCCGCCGACCACGAGCACATCGCAATTGTGGTAGACAGGGATATCGCGCGAGGATTCGGTGAAAGTCCCCTGCCCGTTGCGCGGCGGAAATGTGTGGGATTGCTCGTTGAAGATATCGGACGAGAGGAACCGGTCTTCCGACTGTCGGATTTCCTGCACCTTCGGTTTCTGATCGGTCATCGGATCTCCTCCCTGTTCCGCTGCCGGCAGATCGCCCGGCTCTTCTTATCTATTTCGCGAAGTAACTACGTCGAGTAAGCAGCCGGTTGAACGCCCGGCGTTGCAAAAGCGCCTTTCGCGTTTCGCGCCAAAGCCGCAGAGCGTCTCCTCAAGCCGCCGCACGGATCAGGTCGGCCGCGCGCTCGGCGATCATGATGACCGGCGCGCAGGTGTTGCCCGAGGGGATGGTCGGCATGATCGAGGCATCGACCACGCGCAACCCATCCATGCCATGAACCTTCAACTTGTCATCGACGACAGCATCCTCGCCATGGCCCATCTTGGCCGTGCCGACGGGATGGAATGTCGTGGCGACCGTTTCGCGGGCGTAGGCGATCAGTTCCTCGCGCGAGGTTTTCGCCGGTCCGGGGCTCGTTTCCTCCGGCGCGAATTTTGCCATGGCGGGCGCCGCCGCGATCTTGCGCACGAGTTCGACCGAGCGGGCCGCGATCTCGCAGTCATAGTCGGTCGCCAGGAAGTTGTGCAGGATCTCGGGCTGCTTTTCCGGATCGGCGGTGACTGCGTGGCAATGGCCGATGCTCTCGGGACGCAGGATGCAGACCGACGAGGTGATGCCCGGATGGTCGTGCACCGGGCCGCCGACCCTGTCGTAACTGGCCGCCGAGGCATGGATCTGCACATCGGGAGCCGGCGCATCCTCCATCACCCTGGCAAAAGCGGCTAGCAACGGCGGTTGCGCCGACATGGGCCCGGTGCGGCGAAGCGCATATTCGGCCGCCAGCATGGCCCGTCCGAAGAAAGAGCTGACCCGGCTGTTCAGCGTTTTCGTGTTGTGAACCTTGTGGGTGATGCGAATGTGCCAGTGGTCTTGCAGGTTTTCGCCGACGCCCGGAAGGTCGTGGACGACCTCAAGACCCAGATCCCTGATCCGCGCCGCCTGGCCGATGCCGGAGCGCTCCATCAAGGCCGGCGTGCCATAGGCGCCGGAACACAGGATGACCTCGCGCCTCGCGGTCGCGGTAACGGTCTCGCCGCCCCTGCGGAAGACCAGCCCGGTGGCGCGGCGGCCGTCGGTCACGACGCGATCGGCCATGGCGCCGGTGACGACAGTGAGGTTGGGCCGGCCTTCAGCGGGGCGCAGAAATGCCTTTTCCGAGGATTGGCGGCGGCCTTTCAGGATCAGGGACTGGAAGTACTGGACGCCTTCATTGTCGCCGCAATTGTAGTCATGCGTCTTGCGCACGCCGATCTCGTCGGCGGCATCCATGTAGCCGTCAAGGACAGGCCAGCGCATACCGGGGTCGGAGATCTTCCATTCGCCGTTACGGCCATGGGCCTGCAGATCCTCGCCGACCCAGCCCTCCGACCGCATGAAATAGGGCAGCACGTCGGACCACCCCCAGCCCTCGTTTCCCTGCGCGCGCCAGTTGTCGTAATCCCAGCGGTGACCGCGGACATAGACCATGCCGTTGATCGAGGACGAGCCACCCAGAACCTTGCCGCGCGGCACCGGCAAAGTCCGTCCGCCCAGATGCGGTTCGGGTGCGGTCTTGTAGAGCCAGTCGAAGCGCGGATTGCCGAGCAGTTTGGGCAACATCAGCGGTATCTCGATGAAGAGATGCTGTCCCGACCCGCCCGCCTCGACCAGCAGGACGCGGACTTCGGGATCCTTGCTCAACCGGTTGGCGAGAAGGCAGCCGGCGGTGCCGCCGCCGGCAATGATGTAGTCGAAAGTGTCTTCGCTCATCGGATTACCTCAATTCATCAAGGTCGGCAGGAACAGGGAAAGCTGCGGAAAGGAGACCATGAGGATCACGACGACCAGATCGCAGAGCAGGAACCAGCCGACGCCCCGGAAGATCGTCACGAGTGGAATCTCGTTGCCTACCACGCCTTTGACGACGAAGACGTTGAAGCCGAGCGGAGGCGTCAACATGCCGATCTCGATGAACTTCACCACGAGAACGCCGAACCAGACCAGATCGAGATTCATCGCCTTCAGGAGCGGGATGAAGACCGGCATGGTGATCAGCATGATGCCGATCGGATCGAGGAACATGCCGAGGATCAAATAGATGACCGAGATCGCGATAATCACCATGACCGGGTCGAGACCGAGCGGGGCGATCAGCTGAGCCAGCATGTTGGAAGCGCCGGTGAAGCTCAGCAGGCGCGTGAACATCAGCGCGCCCATGCCGACGAAGAAGATTTGCGAGGTGGTGAGGATGGCGTCGCGCACCGCCTCCCACAGTTTTGCCCAGGTCATGCGACGCTGCGCGACCGCGATGGCCAGCGCAAGAGCAGAGCCGGCGGCGCCGGCCTCGGTCGGCGTCACGACGCCGCCGTAAAGCCCGCCGATGATGCCGAAAACAAGAATGAACAGCGGCCAGATCTCGCCAAGCGACTGCCAGCGCTCGCGCCTTATCTCCTCGGCGCTCTTCTCCTCGTGGATCCGCGGCGCCAGTTCCGGATTGATCTTGCAGCGGATGAGGATCATCGCGGTGTAGACACCGGCGGTCAAAAGCCCCGGAATGATTCCCGCGATCAGCAGGTCGACAATCGAGGTCTCGGCGAAGATGCCGTAGAGCACCATCAGGATCGACGGCGGGATTAGCGCCGCGATCGTGCCGGCGGAAGCGACCACGCCGGTAGCAAGCCCCTTTTCGTAGCCGGCCTTGAGCATCTCCGGAATGGCAAGGCGGCCCATGGCGGCGGCGGCGGCGACCGAAGAGCCGCAGCCGGCCGCGAAACCGGCCGAGGCAATATTGGCCGCAACCGCCAGACCGCCCGGCAGCGCCGAGAGCCACAGGCGTGCGGCCTTGAACAACGATGTCGCGATACCCGAGACATAGACGATGGAGCCCATCAGCAGGAACATGGGGATCGCCGAAAGATCCCAGTTCGCCGCGAAGTAGTAGGGCACCTCGCGCATCTGGCCGATGGCGACGTTGAAGTTTTTGAGTTCCCAGAAACCCAGGAAGCTCACGACGCCAAGCGCGACGCCGATCGGCGTGCGGATCGCGATGAGGAAAAGCATGCCTGCAAAGCAGACAAGGCTCAGTGTCAGTCCATCCATAGCTAAGCGCTCATGCGTCCGGAATGCGGGCGTGGTGTTGTTCGTTCGGACCGCGTCCGGGGAGAAGAATGCGGACGAATCTCAGAGTAAGGCAAAGCAGCAGGCTGGCGCCGGCGATCGGCAGCAGCCACCGTCCGGGCCACACGATCATGTAGCCGCCGGAAATCTCCAGCACCTCGCCCTGCGCCGTGCGCCGGAGCGCGGATTCGTAACTCTGCCACGTGAAGGCGACCATATAGGCAATGCCGAGAAAGGTCGTGAAGGCGTCGAGCCAGCGGCGTAGCCGCGGCCCCATATATTCGGTGAAGATGTCCGCGGAGATGTGGTCGTCGCGCAGCCCCAGAAAGGCAATGGGCAGAAAGGTCGCCGCGATCATGTAGTAGGCGGCAACAGTCTGGTTGGTCTGGCGTAGCGGCGAGTGCATCACGGTTCGCATGAACACGTCGAAGGTGACGTGAATCATCATGGCGAATCCGGCGAGGACCGCGAGCGCCAGAAGCGCTCGCGACCACCATTCGAGGATCCGATCGATCCGGTCGAGCATTTACAGGCTCTCCGGATCGACTTTGGAATAGACCTCGTCCCAGAGTGCCTTTTCGAAGGCTTCGACATCGGTCCCGATCTCGGCCGACAGGCCGCGCCACTTCACCAGTGCCGCGTCATAGGCGTCGAGAAACTCTTCCGGGTTTTCCACGCCGAAGCCCTTGGCGAAATCGATCCCGATGGTGCGCTGTTCCTTGATGAAGTTGTCCATCAGCGCCTGCCATTCCTCGGGATTTTTCGGCTCGATCATCTTCACGCCGTTATTGGCGATCTGATCTTCCATCGTCTTCTGGGTCTTGATGATGAAGTTGTTGATCGTGTGGGCAGCCGAAAGATGCACGATGGCTTCGAGATGGGCTTCCTTCTGCTCTTTGGTGAACCCGTCCCAGACATCATGGTTGATAATCATGCCGAGGATCGGCGCTGAGACGCCAAGCGAAAAGTCGGTGACATTCTTGGCGAAATCGCCATAGCCGAAGGTCTTCAGCCAGTCGCCAATACCCGTCGTGCAATCAACGCCGCCGCGCTGCAGAAGCGATACCGTGTCCGCGAGCGAGACCTGCACCGTTGTCGCACCGGCCATGTTCATGACGTTAAGCGGAGCGCCGGACGAGCGGACGCGCAGACCCTTGAGCTGCGAAACCTGATCGATCGGCTCGCGGCAGATCAGCAGATAAGGTGCGGAGGCATAGCCGCCGATGCCGACCATGTTGAGCGCCTTCAGTTCCTTGACGCAAGAGGGGCAATGCAGCATCACGACCTCGTTGGCCGCGCCCGCAGCGGCAACCGGATCGTCGCCCGGCACTGCGAGGCCGTAGAGCGTCGCGGTCGAGGGCAGCAGGTTCGGCACATAGTTGGTCGCCGCGACACCGGCATCCATCAACCCGTCCTGCACGGCCGCGAAGGTCTCCACGCCCCCGGCGAGCTGGCCGCCGGCGATCAGGTTCCAGTTCACTTCGCCGTCGGTCGCTTCCTTGATCCGCTTGAAGACTTCCGGCAGCGCCTCGGCATTGATGTAGTCGGACGCGGGAACCCACGAACCGTAGGTGTAGTCCTTGGCCGAGGCCGACGCGGCGCTCAGCGCCAGTGCGGCGGCCGAAGCCAGAGTTACGAATTTTCTCATCTCGTGTTCCTCCCTTTGGATGAGCCGTTCGGACAGCGCCTCAAGTGCGCGGTTCAAAAGCGCGAATGTGTTTGATGAAGAGGCGGGGTTTGGCGAAGCGCCCGCAGGCGGAACGAAACGGTTGATTCCGGGTTGCGAAATGCATCCTGAAGCCCCGGTTCACTTGCGCCGAAATTGGTGGGAATCAGCGCAGCCTGTCGAGCCTTGCCAGACACTATCGCTATCGATGTGATGCATCGTCCTTCCTCCCTGAGCGCGAAGCTAGTCAATCGCCGTTGCGCCGTGAATGCCTGATTTCGCGTTTATATCTTTCGCGATTCGCGACAGATGGCGGCACATCAAGACTGCGCCGCAAGCGCGCGTTGCCGGAACAGAATAAAAATCGCCCCGGCGACGCCGATCAGCGAACTGGCAAGCTGGATTGCAATCAGCCGTTCCGCCCCCGCGCCCGGCACCATGACCGCTCCGGCATAGGCAGAAAGAGCCGCGCCACCGAGAATCATCATGGCACCGCCGAGCCCGCTCGCGGTCCCGGCGAGATGGGGCCGCACCGACAGCATACCGACCGTCGCATTCGGCAGCGTGATGCCGTAACCGGCAGCGACGAAGAACATGAGCCCGAAGAAAGTCACGACCGTGCCGAGCCCTGCCAGGAACAGCGCCAGCGACACGATCAGCGCTACCGTCGACGTCAGCGTCCCAGCAAAGGCCATGCGCAGGACGCCCGCGCCAGCAGAGAAACGTCCCGAGAGGAAACTGCCGGTGACGTACCCGATCGAACTTACGCCGAAGAACAGGCCAAGCGCGACCGGACCAAGACCAAAGACCTGCGCGCCGACGAAGGGCGCGCCGCCGAGATAGGCAAAATAGGTTCCGGCCGCGCAGGCCTGGACGACGCCATAGCCCCAGAAACGCGGCGCGGTCAAAAGCTCGGGATAACCGCGAAATTGTTCAGCGAAGGACGCAAAAGCCCGGGGACGCGTCTCTCCCAAATCGCGCAAGATCAGCCAGAACACCGCGCTGCCGCACAGGAACATGACCCAGAAGCTGGCGCGCCAGCCCAGCGTCGAATCGAGGATGCCGCCCAACGCCGGACTGACCATCGGCACGGCCGCCATGCCCATCGACAGATAGGCGATCCTGGATGCGGCGCTCCCTTCCGCAACGGTGTCGCGCACCACCGTCCTGGCAAGCACAACGCCCGAATAAACCACAGCCTGCATCATGCGAAAGCCGAGGAACATCACCACATTGCTGGAAAATATGCATCCGAGGCTGGCGATGACGAAGGTACCAAAGGCTGCGAGCAACACCGGCCGCCGTCCGAAACGGTCGGCGAGCGGGCCAAGTATGATCTGGGAAGCGCCTGTCAAAGCGAGATAGAGCGCTACCGAGAGCTGGATGACGCTGTATTCGGCGCCGAATTCGGCTGCCATGCGCGGCAGCGACGGCAGAAACATGCTCATCGACATCGCCGCGACGCCCGTCACTGCGACCAGCGTCATGAACGCGGGAGGCGTCGTCCGGTCGAGAAAGCGGGGCGCCACCTTTTGCGGACTTTCGGCGGCTTGCGTCACGGCGCGTCAGCCCGCCACGCGCAGCCGCCGCGCGTCATGCCTCGGCGGCTTCCCGCGTGCGGCCGGCCGACCTGTCGGGAAAATCGACGACGACGTAGTTGCCCTCGACCTCGACGGGAATGGTGTCGGCGACGTAAGGCCCCTTTACCAGTTCCTCGCCCGCGACAGCCTCGGTGGCGTAAGCGCGCGTCCGGGTCGATTTCGGATCGCTCCAGGACTGGCCGGTGCGCACGTCATACTCCCAGCCATGCCAGGGGCATTTCAGCATCTCGTCCTTGCGGCACATGCGGTAATGGCCCGGCCCGTCGCTTTCGACGACAGCGCCGAGCCGTCCGCCGGACAGCTTGGCGCCACCATGAGGGCAGACATCCATCAGCGCGAAAAACTCGTCGCCGAGCCGTACAAGGCAAATCTCGCGCCCCGCCACCTCAACCCGGCGAATGCCCTTGTCGGGAAAGCCGGAAACTTCTGCAACAACGTGTCGGGTCATTGGAAACCGTATAGCTTGCTGGCGTTGCCACTGAGGACGGCGTCGCGCTGTTCGTCTTCGACAGGGAACCGGAAAATCCGATACGCGTCGTCGTAGTCCCAATGCGGATAATCGGAGGAATACATGAGCCGGTCCCAGCCGATCCACTCGATCACGTCGATGATGTCGCGGGGCTTCTTCGGCTCCTCCATGGGCTGGGTCGCCCACCAGAAATGATCCTTCATATATTCCGAAGGCTTGCGCTTGAGATGCGGCACCTCCTTGTGGAAGGTGTCGAAATGCCGGTCCATGCGCCAGCCGAGCGCCGGCGCCCACGAAAAGCCGCCTTCGATGATGGCGATTTTCAGAGTCGGGAAGGCCTCCAGCACGCCCTCGATGACGAGGCTCGTCACCAGCGACTCGGCGCCGGGCACGAAAGTGTAGTGTTCCTGGAAATAGAAGCTCGGCCAGCCGGAGCCGCTCGACGGCTTGCCATTGGAATATCCAACCGGGTGCAGACCGACCGGCAGGCCCGCTTCGGCGGCGGCGCGGTAGATCGGCCAGTATTTGCGCGTGCCGAGCGTCTCGTTGGGACGGGTCGACATGATGACCTGGACGAAGCGTTTGTCGCCGGCATGTTTCTCGATCTCGGCAACAGCCGATTCAGGATTGTCCTGAGCCACCACGATGCCGCCACGCAGGCGCGGCTCGGGCTCCAGCCAATCGGCGATCTGCCAGTCGTTGCACGCGCTCGCCATCGCGGCGGCGAGATCCGGATTGCGTTCTTCCATGCCGCCGCGGCTGAGCGCGATCAGATTGCCGACCTCGATGCCGAGCGGATCGAGATGCTGCTCGCGCAGCATTTTCAGATCCGAGCCGGGCGGTCCGACCTCGGGCTTGGAATCCATTCGCATGCCGTTGGCGGTCATGCGCGGATAGGCAAGCTGGCCGATTAGTGCCTGGCGCATATGCGTTCCGTAGGTCTGCAGGTGCTCGACCCAGTGCTTCTCCATGAAGGGAAAGAGCGCCGCCGGCGATTTCGGCGAGGGATGGATGTCGCAATCGATGATGCGCAGCCTTGTGGCGGCATCCGTTTCGAAGAGCGGGCGGTTCATGTCGTTTCCTCCAGAATTGCGGCGGCCTCACGCAGCGCCGGTTCGGCAGCAAGGCGCGGATAGGCCTTCAACGCGTTGCCGGACAGGATGTCCGGGAGCGCCTCCTCGGGAAGGCCCGCCGGAAGCGGATCGGAGCCGCTGAATTGCCGGTGCGGATAGTCGGTGGAATAGAGCAGCATGTCGGTGCCGCCGATATGCTTGATGATCTGTTTCAGTTCCTCCGGTCCCGGCGGGTCGGACGGCTGCAGCGACAGGAAGACGCGGCCGGCCATGATCTCCGAAGGCTTGCGGTCGAGCCATGGCACCTCGGGGCGAACGCCCCGCCAGGTCTTGTCGTTGCGCCAGATGATCGTCGGAAGCCATGCGAAGCCCGATTCCAGGAGGACGACATTCAGGTCCGGGAATTTGTGGAAGACGCCTTCGCCCACCAGAGCGGTCAGGATGTTCTCGAAAACCATGGACTGCATCACATAGTCTTCGAACTGGTAGGACGGCCAGCCGGACACGCTGGGCGGCAGGCGATAGAGGCCGCCGGCATGGACCGCGAGCGTCAGGCCATGCTTTTCGCAGGCCTCGTAGATCGGCCAGTATTGGCGATTACCGTGGTGGATCTCCTGCATGGCAAGGAGCAGGACCTGCACGAAGCGCTTGTCACCGGCCAGCCGCTCGATCTCTGCGACGGACGCGGCGATGTCCTCGCCGGATACGTAGATCGAGCCGCGGAGGCGCGGTTCCCTGTCCAGCCATTCCTTGGCGACATAGTCATTGACCGCGCTCATCAGCACGGCGCGCATGTCGGGATTATGCAGGGCGACGGCGCCATGCAGCATCGAGGCAATGGCGACATCGGTACCGAATTTGTCCAGCGCCGCCGAGACGTCGAGCCCTTCGAAGTCAGGATTTTTGGTGAGCGGCGAATTCGGCGGATATGAAGTCAGGCGAAACGGCATCGACGGCAATTCGCGATCGACAACCTGACCGCGCCAGAATTCATCGAGATAGGGCAGCAGGTCATCGATCGAAGCCTGCGGCAGATGAAAATCGGCGTCGATTCGCAACGGCGTGCGTGTCGGCAAAGTACTTCCTCCCGGTATACCTCTTGGGTTTGGATCATATTCCCCCGGAGAATCGGAGAGAACCACGCAATTCACGAAAACTCATGTCGCGAAAAGTGCGCTTGCCGGCGCTCCCGGCATCGGAAAGGTCTTGGTATCAAACGCAAATATGAAGTGCGTGGGCGTTTATTCAACGTCCGCGGCTTCGGATGAATTACTGCCTGATGTGCAGACCGGGAGGAACCGTCATGACCCGCAACTATCGCTCGAACCTGACACCTGGAACCGCGCTGTGGGCCGGAAGGCGCGCCCATTGGCGGGCTCTCGGCCTGACCGACGAGGACATGGCGAAGCCGAAGATCGCGATCATCAATTCCTCGTCGGAACTGGCGATCTGCTTTTCGCATCTCGACGGCGTGGCGGCGGAGATCAAGAAGGCGGTGCGCGCGGCGGGCGGCGTTCCGTTCGAGGTGCGCACCACGGCGCCATCGGACTTCATGACCTCGGCCGGCCGTGGCGGCGCCTATATCCTGCCGTCGCGCGATCTTATCGCCCACGACATCGAGGCGCAGGTGGACGGTGCGCTGCTCGACGGGATGATCTGTCTCGCCTCCTGCGACAAGACCACGCCCGGCCAGTTGATGGCCGCCTGCCGCATGAACATTCCGACGATCGTGGCGACCTGCGGCTACCAGGCGAGCGGGGAGTGGCGCGGCGAACATGTCGATATCGAGGAAGTGTTCCTGAAGTCATCCTTCGTGCAGGCCGGCCGGATCACGGTGGATGAACTGGGCGAGATGGCCGACAATTCGATCCGGTCCCCCGGCGTCTGCGCCGGCATGGGGACGGCAAACTCGATGCATGTGGTCTGCGAGGCGCTCGGCATGTGCCTGCCCGGCTCGGCGCCCGTCCGCGCGGACAGCGAGCGCATGCTGGATAATGCCCGAGCCGCCGGCGCGCGGCTGGTCGAGATGGTCGAGGCCGATCTGAAGCCCCGGGACATCATCACGCCCGAGGCAATCCGCAACGCGGTGCGCATGGTGCTGGCCGTCTCCGGGTCGATCAACACCGTCAAGCACCTGCAGGGCATCGCCGTCGAGGCAGGGCTCAATGTCGACGTGATCGGCATGTTCCACGATTTGGCGCACGACATTCCGCTATTGACCGACGTTCGCCCGTCCGGTCCGACGCTGACGGAGGAATTCGAGGCGGCCGGCGGCGCGCTTGGCGTCCTCAAGCGCCTGGAAAGCAAGATCGACCCCACCCCGCTCACCGTTACCGGACGAACAATGGGCGATGAAATCGCCAATGCCCCGGAACCGAAGGGCGAGGTCATCCGCACGCTGGACGCACCGCTGTCGCGCCGGCCGACAATCAACATGGTGCGCGGCACCCTTCTTCCCGGAGGCGGCATCGTACGGCTCGGCGGTCGCGGCGAGCGCAAGATGAAACACACCGGCCCCGCGCATATCTATCACAGCCGCGACGAGGCGCTGGCCGGCATCAAGGCGGGCGAGGTCAAGGCCGGCGAAGTCCTCGTGCTGCGCGGGCTCGGCGTACGGGGCGGTCCCGGCATGGCGATGACCTCGGCAGTGGTCTTCGCACTCGACGGGGCCAATCTGATCGAGGATGTCGCGGTGATCACGGAGGGCCAGATTTCCGGGCTGGTGAACACGGGGCTGGTGGTCGGCGAAGCCTCGCCCGAGGCGGCGGCCGGCGGCCCGATGGCCGCGCTTATGGATGGAGACGAGATCACGATCGACGTGGAAGCGGGGCGTGTCGACCTGGACGTGCCTGAAGAAGAACTGGCGAAGCGCGATTCAAGCGCCGGACGCTTCGGCGTCGATATCCCCGGCGGACTGCTCGACGTCTATCGTCGCACGGTCGAACCGGTGCATCACGGCGCAGTGATGACCCGGCTGAACGAGAAATAGGACATTGCCCGCTCGCCTATTTGGCAATCATCGCGCTCCAGCGTTCCCGCAAGGCAGGCATGTCGGGCGCGTCCTCGCAGATGATACCGTCATCCTCGGACAGTTCGATCCAGGGCTGTTTCGTCGCGGTGAAGATGTGGCCTGCCGGATGAAGCCATGACCGGTCGTCGAGCGTGCCCGGCTTGATGACGAGAAATTCCCCACCGATGATCCGGTGGGTGATCCTGCAGCCGCAGGATGGACAAAAGGTCTTTTCCTGAGGCCGGCCCGATCCGCCGGTGCACGGAAAGATCTCCAGCTCGCCGTCGATCTCGACGCCTTCCGCCGGCACCATCAGCGAGGATCCGAAGGCGCTGCCGGACTGGCGCTGGCATACCGTGCAGTGGCAGGCGTAATAGGTCACCGGCTTCGCCGTGACGCGATAGCGCAGCTTGCCGCATTCACAGCCGCCGGTGAGCGGAAGGTCGGGGAAACTGACCTTCTTCATCCCGCCCTCCTTCAAGCCGCCAGCGCCTTGACGCGGGCCCGCAGATCGAACTCCGGATCGGCGATCTGCGCGGCCGTGACCTCCGCGCCCGCCTCCAGAAGCTTTCGCGTCATCGCATAGGTTGCCGCATCGTTCATGCAGTCGACAGCGATCAGGCGGTCGTCGCGGAAATAGAAATGCGAGACCGAGCCCTCGCGCTTGCCCTGACGGACCACCACCGCGTCATAGCCGCGATTGAAGCCGGCGATCTGCAGCTTCATGTCGTACTGATCGGACCAGAACCAGGGATGCGGAGCGTATACCGTGTCGATGCCGCAGATATTAGCCGCGGCGACCGCGGCCTGGTCATGCGCGTTCTGCACTGATTCAAGCCGCGTCGGCTGGCTGTCGAAGGGCAGAACGGTGCAATCGCCGGCGGCGTAAATAGCCGGATCCTCGGTGCGGCAGCGATCATCGACGACAATACCGCCAGCCACTGCCAGGCCCGACTTCTCTGCGAGGTCCGCATTGGCCGCGATGCCGATGCCGACGACGGCGAGATCGAGCGGCAGTTCCGTTCCGTCGGCGAGGCGCACCGCAACCGCCCTGCCCCCGCTCTCGACGATACGCTCCATCTGCGTGTCTTCGAGGATGGTAACGCCATGAGATTGGTGCAAGGCGCGGAAAGCACTCGCGGTCTCCTCGCAGGCGACGCGTTTGAGAATGCGGTCGGCCGCCTCGATGACAGTGACCTCCAGCCCTTTCTTGGCGGCTTCGGCCGCCGCCTCCAGGCCGATATAGCCGCCGCCGATGACGATCAGTTTCCTGCCGGACTGGAACTCGGCCATCAGGCCATTGGCGTCGTCGAGCGTGCGCATGACGCGGACATTGGGCAGGTCGCCGCCGATTTCCGTCGGCAAGCGCCGGGCGCTTCCGCCGGTCGTCAGCAGCAAGGCGTCATAACCGAGCGTCTCGCCATCGGCCAACGCGATCTGACGGTGCTGGCGGTCGATCGCCGTCGCCGCCGCACCAAGCCGCAACTCAATGCGGTTCTCGTCATACCATTCGCGCGGGCGAAGGCGCAGCCTGTCGAGGCTCATCGCGCCGGACATGTACTCCTTCGACAAGGGCGGGTGCTGATAGGGAAGCTCGTCCTCGTTGGAGACTATCACGATCTCCATTTCGGCGGCATGCTGGCGGAGCGCCGCGGCCGCTGCGACCGCAGCGTGGCTTCCTCCGATGATAACGGTTCTTGTCATGGATTGCTCAGCGAAAGTCAGTCTTTACGGGATCGATTGAATAGCGTCGTTTGCCTCGACTGTATACATCGCGGCCGGCGACAACTGTTTTTCCAGCCCTTTGCGGCCGCACAAAAAATAGACACGACGCAGGGGAAACTGCACAAAAACAGGGTCCAGACCGCCGATCAGCGCCCGAAATCGCAGGTTTTTGCCGTCTGGCACAACCCTTGCTTCGAAATTTGCGTGCAGAGGCGCCTAGGGTTCCGGTTCCGCGAGGGATGTCTGGTCCGAGAGGTGCAAGCCGCCGGAAAACGGCGGTGACACGGCGGGGCAAAATCCCGGGAGACAACTGCACAGGTTTGCGCGCGCAGGCCTCCTCCCGGATGTGCGCTCGAACCTCCCATAAACGCGGTGCGACCGCGAAACTTGAGAGGCAGGAGCATGATCAGGAAATTCGTCACCACCCTCGGACTTGCGGCAACGCTGGCCTTGCCGCTTTCGGCGACCGGAGCGGCCGCGGAAGAGAAGACAGAATTCAGCGTTTGCTGGTCGATCTATGTCGGCTGGATGCCGTGGGGCTATCTCTCCGATTCCGGCATCATGAAGAAATGGGCCGACAAATACGGCATCTCGGTCGATATCGTGCAGATCAACGACTATGTCGAATCCATCAACCAGTACACGGCCGGCCAGTATGACGGCTGTTCGATGACCAACATGGACGCGCTATCGATCCCCGCCGGCGGGGGCGTCGACACCACAGCGCTCATCGTCGGCGACTATTCCAACGGCAACGACGCCATCATCCTGAAGGACAAGACCGAACTGGCCGACATCGCAGGCCAGAACGTCAATCTCGTCGAATTGTCGGTCTCGCATTACCTGCTAGCCCGCGCGCTCGACTCTGTCGGCCTGTCGGAAAGGGACCTGACAGTGGTCAACACTTCCGACGCCGACATGATCGCGGCCTATGGTACGGATGACGTCACCGCCGTGGTCACCTGGAACCCGCTGGTATCCGAAATCCTCGAGCAGCCCAACGCCACCAAGGTGTTCGACAGCGCCGGCATCCCGGGCGAGATCATCGACGCCATGATGGTCAATACCGAGACCCTGGCCGACAATCCGGCCTTCGGCAAGGCGCTTGTCGGCGCGTGGTACGAGGTGATGGGGCTGATGGCCTCGGGCGACGAAGAAGCGCTGACCGCCATGGCGGAAGCGTCCGGCACGGACCTCGCCGGATACAAGGCGCAGCTCGATTCCACCGAGATGTTCTTTGCGCCCGCCGATGCGGTGACCTTCACCGAATCCGGCGACCTGCCGAAGACGATGCAATTCGTCGCCGAGTTCCTGTTCGACAAGGGCATTCTCGGTGAAGGCGCGCCGAGCCCGGAATTCGTCGGCGTCTCATTCCCCGACGGCTCCGTCTATGGCGACGAGGGCAACGTCAAGCTGCGCTTCGACACGACCTACATGCAGATGGCCGCCGACGGCGCGCTCTGATCGTCAACCACGCCCGGCGCTTCGCGCGCCGGGCCTATCTCTCGGTCAGCCATGCGCCTCATCAACCGTAAGCCGTCTCGCGCCACCGCTTTCTTTCTGGGTATGGCGCCCTTCGTCGCCGCGATTGTCGCCTATGCCGTCGCCAGCCATTACCGACGGCTGGACAATCCGGCAGACAAGTTGTTGCCGTCGCTGCCGGACATGGCCGCCGCCTTCTCGCGCATGGCGTTCACGCCCGATCGGCGTTCAGGCGACCTCCTGTTGTGGATGGACACGTTCGACAGCCTCGAACGGCTTGCCGCCGGAATGGGCGTCGCAGTGGTTCTGGCGCTGTCGCTTGGCATTCTGATCGGCTTCATCCCGAATGCGCGATCGTCGCTGGCACCCTTCATCGCCACCTTCTCGCTGATCCCGCCGATCACCATCCTGCCGATCCTGTTCATCATTTTCGGTCTCGGCGAACTCTCCAAGATCATGCTGATCGTCGTCGGCACCGCGCCGGTGATGATCCGCTCCGTTGCGCAGTCGGTGATGGAGATCCCGCGCGAACTGATCATCAAGGCCGAGACGCTCGGCGCATCCGTCTGGCAGATGATGGTGCGCGTGGTCCTTCCGCAGATCCTGCCCAAGCTGATCACCGCGATCCGGCTCGGCCTCGTGCCCGCGTGGATTTTCCTGATCTCGGCGGAGGCGATCGCCTCGACCTCCGGTCTTGGCTACCGCATCTTCCTCGTCCGGCGCTATCTCGCGATGGATGTCATCCTGCCCTATGTGGTCTGGATCACGCTGCTCGCCTTCATCCTCGACCGGTTGTTGTTGATGGCCTCGCGCCGCGCCTTCCCCTGGCACCATTTGCAGGGGGAAAGCCTGTGAGCACGCAACCGAAAGTCTCCGTACGCAACGTCGCGAAGATCTATGACGGCACGGTCGTGCTGGAGCGGCTCGATCTCGATATCGCGGCGGGCGCGCTTTGCACCATTGTCGGCGCGTCGGGCTGCGGCAAGTCGACCTTTCTTCGCATGCTGCTGTCGCAGGAAGTCCCCTCGCGCGGCGAGATCCTGATCGACGGTGAGAAACTGCCGCCCGAGCCGACACCGGATCGTGGCATCGTCTTCCAGCGCTATTCCGTCTTCCCGCATCTGACGGTCGAGGAAAACCTGATGCTGTCGGCTGAGTTCGACGCCGCCCCGCTGACCGGGCGGCTGTTCGGATCGAAACGCGCCGCTGCTCGCGACGCGGTGACCGAGACATTGGAGCGCATCGGGCTGGCGCAGGCGCGCAAACGCTATCCCACGCAACTGTCGGGCGGCATGCAACAGCGCCTCGCTATCGCGCAGGCGCTGTTGAAGAAGCCGAAGATCCTGCTGCTCGACGAGCCGTTCGGCGCGCTTGATCCCGGCATCCGCGCCGACATGCAGGAGTTGCTGATCGAACTCTGGAAGGAGCTGTCGATGACCATCTTCATGGTCACACACGACATCCATGAGGCCTTCAAGCTCGGCACGCGCGTTCTCGTCTTCGACAAGATCCGCCATGATCCGGACGCGCCGGACCGCTGGGGCGCGACCATCACCTACGACCTGCCGCTCGATCGCGCGGGCGTGCAGACCATCCCCGATGCCGGGGCCCTTTTCGCTCTCAAGAACACAACAAGAGGAGACGTCCCCCATGCGTGACACTTTTTCGCGCGGCCCCGAGCGCGCCAGCCGCAAGGCCGGCCTGACGAACCGCGCCGAACCGGCGCGCTACCACCATCCGGATTTCGACAAGCTGAACATGCGCGGCTGGAAGGCGGCCGAAAAGGAAGGCCCCCTTCCCTCGGCGGCCTGGCAGAAGGAACGCCAATGGGCGCTGCGCATGGGGCTGACCGGCTCGGATTCGCTCGAAGACAAGACCATCCCGACTTTCTCGCGCGGGGAACTGCCGCATTATGCCGGCATCAACACCTTCCTGAAGGCGCCCTACATCGAAGACGTGACCAAGGTCGGCGCCTATGACGCGGCGATCATCGGCATTCCCTTCGACGGCGGCACGACCTACCGGCCCGGCACCCGTTTCGGCCCGCAGGGGGTGCGCAAGATCTCGGCGCTCTACACCCCCTACAATTACGAGATGGGCATCGACCTGCGCGAGCAGATGACTCTCTGCGATGTCGGCGACGTGTTCACCATCCCCGCCAATATCGAGAAGACTTTCGACCAGATCAGCCGTGCCGTCAGCCACGTCGCATCCTCCGGCGCCCTGCCGATCATGATCGGCGGCGACCATTCGATCGGCTTTCCCTGCGTGCGCGGCATTGCGCAATGCACCTCGAAGCGCATCGGCATCGTCCATTTCGACCGGCATATCGACATCCAGGAAAAGGATCTCGACGAGCGCATGCACACGACGCCGTGGTTCCACGCTACCGACCTTGCAAATGTTCCGGCGGTCAATCTCGTGCAGGTCGGCATCGGCGGCTGGCAGGTTCCGCGTGAGGGCGTGCAGGAAGCGCGCAAGCGCAACACCAACATCTTCACCATGCGCGACATCGAGGAAATGGGCCTCGCCGAAACGGCAGCGCGCGCGCTGGAGCTGGCCTGGAAGGACGCCGACGCGGTCTATATCTCGTTCGACATCGACAGCGTGGATTGCGGCTTCGTGCCCGGCACGGGCTGGCCGGAGCCCGGCGGTTTCCTGCCGCGCGAGGCGCTGGAACTGGTCTCGCTGGTCGCCGCCGAAGGCATTTGTGGGCTGGAGGTCGTCGAGGTGTCGCCGCCCTATGACACGTCGGACATCACCGCGCTTCTCGCAACCCGCGTCATCGTCGACGTGCTCGGCACGCTGGTCAGCCACGGCAAGATGGGAGCGCACAAGGGCATCATCGACAAGCCGGTGACGATCCCCGCCGGCCCGGATGTCGACGGCCAGGGATGGGGGACGAATGATGCATGACGATCACGACCATCCCCATCACGGCCACGATCATTCACACGACCATGACCACGGTCATGGCCATGCGCACCATCACCACGGGCCCGGCCACAACCACCCGCATGATCATGCGGAGCACCTGCATTCCCATGTGCATGGTGATGCGGCGAAGGAGCGGCGGGAGGAACTGCGCGTTCTCGCAACCGCCTTTCTCGACGGCTACCGCAAGGCGGACGACAAGACGTCCTTCCTGCGGGTCGCCGGCGTGCCGTTCAAACGCATCGGCTCGGACGGGCTGGCGATGCACCTGGTCGAGACGAAGATCGAATCCAGATGGCAGCTCGGCACGGCCTCGCCGGCCTTCGGATCGCGCGAGCTCGTCTATCTGCCCTATCCCGGCGAAATGGTGACCGAGCGCGAGACGATGACCTTCACCTATGTCTCGCTGAGCGAGCGCGCCGATATCGACCTGACGGAGGTTCTGGCTCAGCGAGAGGACCGGTAGCGGTGGGTACCCGTTTCCGTCACCTTAACCCGTCCCGTGATAAGCGCCCCCATCCGAGCACCGGATGGGGGTTATCGTGTTTTCAGTCTTGAGGTTGCGCGCAGCGGCCATCGCCGCGTTTACGCTGCTTTCCGGTTTACCCGGACTCGCCCATGCAGACGGCACGCCTGTCGACTGGGCAAAGAGACTGAAAGACGACGTTCAGGCGTTTCACACGCATGTGGTGAACAGCCATCCGGGGTTTCACGATCCTAAGAATCCGGCTTTCCGCGCCCAGGTCGAGGCCAGTTTCGATCAGGCGATGGCGCGCGCCAGAACCGCGCACAACCAAGGCGGTTGGTGGTGGACCCTGAAAGGTTTTGCCGCCTCGTTCAATGACGGACATGTGGAAATCGACGCGGTGGAGAAGGATTTCGCCCTCCCCGCGCGCTGGCCGGGCTTCCTCACGCGCTTCGAGGGCGACGACCAGATCGTCGCTATGATCGAGGGCAAAGGCGCGGATATTCCGAGCCTAGGCGCGAAGCTCGTCTCCTGCGACGGAACGGATGCGAAAACGCTGGCGCAGTCGCGTGTCGGCGCGTTCGAGGGACTATGGTTCCTCGAAGCGCAGCGGATCAATTCCGGGCCGCAACTCTTCATGGATCTGGGCAATCCCTGGATCGATCCGCTGAAATCTTGCCGCTTCGAGACCGAGACCGGCACGGTCGACATCGACCTTGACTGGAAAGCCATCGACCATTCCGACCTGAGAGATCGCGGCCATAAGCTGATGGGGCTCATCAAGCCGCCGATCGGGCTCAGAAAGCTCGGCAACGGCGCCTTTTGGCTATCGATGTCCACCTTCACCAGCGACATCAAGCGGCCGGAATTCGAACAGCTGAAAAAGCTCGTCGCCGATGCGAAGGCGGTTCAAAACGACATGCGCACCGCGCCGTTCGTCGTTCTCGACGTGCGCGGAAATGGCGGTGGCAATTCGGAATGGAGCGAGAAGCTCGGCAAGATCCTCTGGGGCGAGGACTGGCTAAAGGCGCATCCAGTGGAGGGCGGCACGATCGCCTACTGGCGGGCCTCGAAGGGGAACAGGGCCTATCTCGAGAAGGCTCAGAGAGAACTGGAAAAAGCCGGCAAGGACGCAAGCACACTTGCCTTTCTCAAGCGCATTACCGACGGGATGGCGAAGGCCGAAGCGGACGGAAACCCCTATTGGCGCGAAGAGGAGAGCGTGCCGCCAAAGCCTGCACAGGCGCATAACGAGGCAGTGGGCACGACGATTTATGCTCTCACGGATTTCCGCTGCGCATCTTCCTGCCTGACAGCGGTCGACACCTGGAAGGCGCTGGGCGCAATCCAGGTCGGGCGCCCAACTTTCGCCGACAGCTTCTACATGGAAGGCCGCCGGGCCGAACTGCCCAGCGGAAAAGCGCTTTTGCATTTCCCCATGAAGGTCTACCGGAACCGGCCGCGCGGTTCCGACCAGCCGGAAATGCCCGTGCACCTCTTTTCCGGTAACATGACGGACGACGCCGCCCTGGAAAAATGGATCGCGTCACTCAAAAGCGGCAATCCGGCCGGGAACTGAGATCCGTTCTCAGCGCCTGAACGTGAAGGCACCGATCGCCACCGCGATCCAGCCGGCCATCATGGTCATGCCGCCGGCCGGCGCCGCCATTGCGAAGAGCCGGCCATGGCCGAACATCCTGAGCGCGATATCGCCCGAAAACAGCGTTGCGCCCACGAAGAGCAGCAGCGCGGCTATACGCAAGACGAGACCGCCTCGCGCCAAAAGACCGAGTGCCAGCAAAGCCGGGGCATGGGTCAGGCAGACCAGCGCCACGGCGCTCGCCAGCCGCGGATCCTCGCCCGCATGCGCGCTCATCGCCGCCGCGCCGACGCCGGCAAAACCAAGAATGCCCGCGCCGAGAAGGGCCAAACTGTCGGCGGCCGATTTTTCGCTCATTCGAAGTCTCCTTCTCTTCGCGGAGATAGCGCAAGCGTCGCGCCGCCGAAACCGGCCATCGTGCCGCATGGTGCGAATTACGGTCGGCGATGCACTGTCCACGACCGATTGGCCCGTGGAGATTGCACCGGCATAGCCGCCTGCCTAATGCTGGTGTCGTTCATCCGCGATTCCCTTCCAACCGCCCTGCCCGGCAGCCGAGCCTTCATGTCCGCCAAGCACGCCGTCCTGAAAGAGGTCTTCGGCTTCGACAGTTTCCGCCCCGGGCAGGAACACATTGTCGACTGCCTGCTTACCGATCGGAACGTGCTGGCCGTGATGCCGACCGGCGCCGGCAAGTCGCTGACCTATCAGGTCCCGGCGCTGGTGAAGGGCGGGCTCACCGTCGTCGTCTCGCCGCTGGTGGCGCTGATGCACGATCAGGTCGCCGCGCTGAAGCTCGCCGGGGTCGCGGCGGAGACGATCAATTCGGCGGCCAGCCGCGACGAGAATGTCGCGATCTGGCGGCGCGTCGCTTCAGGTCAGGTGCGCATTCTCTACATGGCGCCGGAACGGCTGATGACAGGCCGTATGATCGCCGCCCTGCAAAAGATCGGCGTGTCGCTCTTCGCCATCGACGAGGCGCATTGCATCTCGCAATGGGGCGCGTCCTTCCGGCCGGAATATGACATGCTGCAGGAACTGCGCACCGCCTTTCCCGGCGTGCCGATCGGCGCGGTGACCGCGACCGCCAACGAAGCGACGCGCCGCGACATCGTCGAAAAGCTTTTCGCCGGCGACAGCGAGGTCTATGTCGCCGGCTTCGACCGGCCGAATATCAGCCTCACCGTCGAGCCGAAGGCCAACACCAAGAAGCAGTTGCTCGCTTTCCTCGACGGGCGCGAGGAGCAGAGCGGCATCGTCTATGCCCTGTCGCGGCGAAGTAGCGAGGACCTGGCGACCTTCCTGTCGGGTCAGGGACACCGCGCCGTGCCATATCATGCCGGGCTAACGCCGGAGCAACGGGCCGAGACGCAGAACCTCTTCATGACGGAGCCCGGCGTGATCGTCTGCGCGACCATCGCCTTCGGCATGGGGATCGACAAGCCGGATGTGCGCTTCGTTTTCCACGCCGACCTGCCCGGCTCGCTTGACGCCTATTATCAGGAGATTGGCCGCGCCGGCCGCGACGGGGCGCCCGCCGACGCACATATGGTCTTCGGCCTGCAGGACATCACCATGCGCCGCCGCTTCATCGACGACGAGAATGGTGGCGACGACCGTCGGCGACGCGAGCACAAGCGGCTGGATTCGCTGGTCGCCTTTTGCGAAGCGCCCTCCTGCCGCCGGCAGAGCCTGCTTTCCTATTTTGGCGAGACGGCCGAACCCTGCGGCAATTGCGATGTCTGCCTCAACCCGGTCGAGACCGTCGACGGGGCAGAAGACGCGCGCAAAATCCTGTTCGCCGCTCAGATGACAGGGGAACGGTTCGGGGCGACGCATATTGTCGACGTGCTTATCGGCAAGGCCAACGAGAAGGCCGAGACGCAGCGCCACACCGAATTGCCGGTCTTTGCCGCGGGCAAGGACAAGCCGCGCCCGCTCTGGCAGTCGCTCGTTCGCCAGCTTGTCGGCGGCGGCTACCTGACGCTCGACGTCGCCGGTTATGGCGGTTTGTCGATCGCGCCAAAGGGACACGCCCTGCTCGCCGGCGAGGCCGAATTCCGCTACCGGCCGGACCTGATCCGCGGCAGCCGGAAAAGCTCGCGCACAAGCGCAGCCGAACTGGACGCCGATGTGCCCGCCCATCTGCTCCAACGCCTCAAGGCGCGCCGAACCGAACTGGCGCGCGAACGCTCGGTTCCCGCCTATGTCATCTTCTCCGACAAGACCCTGATCGAGATGGCCAAGGCGCAACCCGCCAATCACCGCGACTTCGCACAGTTGCACGGCGTCGGCGACGCGAAACTGGAGCGGTTCGCCGATGTCTTCATTGAGGAAATCCGGCGGCACGCGGAAGACGCGTGATACGCACCCGTCGCGCGATTATAAGGCCGGCTGATTCGCAAGAACGGCCGGCAGATCGAGCGCGTCCGGTCGGTCGTGACAGGCACAAAATCGACAGCGGCAGATCCGGCAACGGCGACACGGTGCTGGAAACGGACAATGGTGGGCCCGGAGGGACTCGAACCCCCAACCAAGCGGTTATGAGCCGCCGGCTCTAACCAATTGAGCTACAGGCCCCACCCGCACCGTGCCTAGCCGAAAGCTTGCCGCTTCACAAGCGGCTGTGTGCATTCGCACGCTTCGCGCCACATTGGCGGCTTAATGGCGTGGCACCGCCCACCATGAAGGGCCGACAGAACGGGAAACCAGATATGACATTCGCAGGAAAATCCTTTGCCGCCGCACTGATGCTCGCCGCGCCGCTGACGGCGACGCCGGCCACAGCACAGGAAAGCCAGCCGACGCCGCGCGTCGTCGTCACCGGCGAGGGCTCGGCAACCGTCGCGCCCGACATGGCGGTGCTGACGCTGACCGTGCTGCGCGAGGGCAAGACGGCCCGCGAGGCGCTCGACGCCAACTCGGCGGCGATGCAGGAAGTGCTCGACTCGATGAAGGCGGAAGGCATCGAGGAGCGCGACCTGCAGACGGCGAATTTCTCCATCGAGCCGCAATATTACTACCCACAGCGCCAGAACAATGGCGAGGCCGAGCAGCCGCGCATCACCGGCTATATCGTCCGCAATTCGCTGACGGTCCGGCTGCGCGAACTCGACAAGCTCGGCGGCGTGCTCGACAAGGCGGTGACGCTGGGCGTCAACCAGGGCGGCAATATCGCCTTCACCAATGACGACCCGTCCGCGACCGTCGAGAAGGCCCGCACAGAGGCTGTAAAAAACGCCATCGCCAAGGCGAAGACGCTGGCGGACGCGGCGGGAATCGGTCTCGGCAAGGTGCTTGAGATTTCCGAAGTGTCGACGCCGAGCATGCCGGAACCCTATGCCAAGGTCCGCTCGGCGATGGTCGAATCGGCCGACGCCGTGCCGGTCGCCGCCGGCGAGAACGCCTATACGGTGACCGTGAACGTCACGTTCGCGCTCGACCAGTAAGACCTACTGGCTGGAGAGATCCGGCCAGTTTTCATTCGCCCGGGAAATGAATTTCGCCGCATCGTTGCGCCACTGCGCGCGGACGTGATCGGAGTAATTCAGATAGAGCTTTTCATCGAGGACGGTGAAGGCTTCCGGGTCGATCGGCGCGGTCGCGCCCTGTGCGACGGCGTAGGCACAGAAACCGCCATATTGCGGCGCGTATTTCTCCGGATCGGCGAGGAAGGCGTCGCGATTGGCGGCGCTGGCAAAGTGGTATGTGGCACCGTCATGCATTGCTGTGAAATCCTCCGACCCCTCAACCGGTGCGCCTTCGGTGAAATAGGCGACCGGGTCGTAGCCCTTGATCGCAACCCCGTTGTCGTCGGAATTGATCCTGCCGGCCAGCGCGAAGCGGCCGGTCGCGATCAGCGTGGCCCCTGCGATGACGAGGCGAATCGAGGCGCGGCGCGTAACGATCATGATTTCCTCCCGAAAAGCGTCCGCTTCTATCGCGCCGATGACTGCCGGCGGCAACACACACTGCGTCACGACTGCGTGAGGTCGCGCATCCAGTATTCCATCGGCTTGTCGGTTTCTTCCGGCTCGCCGATGTCCTTCCACGCATAGGCCGTCCGCAGACCATCGATGCGCTCATAGCCGCGCTTGCGCCAGAAGGCGTCCAGCGGGGCGTAATCGGCGGGCCGCAGCGGATGGTCCGCCCGGCGGATAACGGCGGAAAAGATGCAGTTCGAAAGGCCTTGCCGGCGCGCTTCCGCCTCGCGCTCCTCGAAGAAGCGCACGCCGACGCCCTGGCCGCGATAGGCCGGGAGCAACACGGATTCGCCGAAATAGAAGAAGTCGTCGACATCGAGACCGCGCGTCTCGAAAGGTTCGGCGAATTCCGCCTTGTGTTGGGACAGCGGCGAGGCCGTGGCCATGCCGACCAGATCGTCACGGTCGAACGCGCCGCAGACAAAGGCGCCCGGCGCGGCGGCGTAGGTCTCCAGATAGCGGCGCTCATAGTCCATGTCGCCGTCATAGAGATAGGGAAAGGCGCGAAAGACCGCGATGCGCAGCCGCGCCATATCCTCGAAGCGCGCGCTGACTTCCTCGCCCGTCAGCGGACGGACCGAAACCGTCATCCCTTCTCGACCTGAGCGATCCAGTCCTTGAGGTTGTAATAGGTCGTCACGCGGGAAATCAGCCCGTCATCGACCTCGAAGAAGATACCTGCGGGCAGCGTATAGGTCTGGCCCGACGCCTTGGGCAGACCCTCGGCTGTCGCCTTGTAGGTGCCGTGTACCGTGAATTCGGCCGCGGCGCGCACGCCTCCCTCGCCAACCATGATGGCGATGTCGCCCAGCCGCTCGTCATAATGGCGCGCCATCTCGGCGTTGAACCAGCGGAACTTCTCCTTGCCGATCTCGCGGCCGCCCTCATTAATGTCATGGGCGACATCGTCATGCAGGCAGGCCAGCATGGCGTCCCAGTCGCTCGCGTTGAAGGCGTCGAGATAGCGCCCGATCAGGGCTTTGGTGTCGGCTTCGGACATGGCGGTTCCTCTCAAGTCATACGGGTCATACGGAAACGCCTGCCTTTGCGCGCGGGTTCCGTCGCTCCATTCCTTCCTCGACCAGGTGGTCGAGATACTCGCCTTCATGCGCCATGTCCTGCTCATGCGCCGTCACCCGGCCGCGCATCGACATTGACGCCTTGTGAACCGAGCCCGGATTGCCCGAGATCAGCGGGTGCCAATCGTAGAGCGGCCTGCTCTCCGCGATCAGTCGATATGCGCAGGTTCTCGGCAGCCAGGGAATCGTGCGGACATTTTCCGGCGTCAGCTGCACGCAGTCCGGCACGCGCGCCTGACGGTTGACGTAATCCACGCAGCGGCACGAGCCTGCGTCGAACAGTTCGCAGGCAACGGTCGTGTAGTAGATCTCGTCGGTGTCGTCGTCGATGAGCTTGGACATGCAGCATTTGCCGCAGCCGTCGCACAGCGCCTCCCATTCGGCTGCGCTCATCTCCTCGAGCGAAACATTCTCCCAGAAACGGTCGCGGAGTTCGGGCTTGGGGGCTGAGGTCATTTCCGCGACCAATCACATGCGCGCCGCGCTGGCAAGATAGACTGGCACGACGGCCCTATACCGGAAGCACGGTGGAATTCTTGTAGTGACGCAAAATGAGCTGGCTCTGCGTCGAGGCAACGCGCGGATGTGACAGCAATTCCTCCATCAGGAAAGTCTCGTAGCCCTTCACGTCACGGGTGCGGATGATCAGCACATAGTCATGCGAGCCGGTCACCGAGAAACATTGCTGGACATTCTCATGCGCCTTGGCAAAGGCCTCGAACTCGCGCCGCCCCTCTTTTGTCTGGTCGGCCATGTTCACGCTGATCATGCCGCTGACGGTCAGCCCCAGTTGCTCGGGATCGGCGAGCGTGACGCGGCCGGTGATGACGCCGGCCTCCTCCATGTCCTGCACGCGCCGCCATGCGGTCGATTGGGACATCGCCGCCCGCTCGGCCAGTTCCTTCATCGAAAGCGAGGCGTCGCGCTGCAACTCGCGCAGGAGACGCCGGTCCGTTTCCTCCAGCCGCATGGGAAATTCCTCCGAATTTTTCTGATTGATGAAACGATCTCTCCAAATTGTGAGGAGAATGCGGGAAATTCGAAAAGATATCCAGCGGATTCCGCCCCATTCTTATCGTACACGCGATCAAACTCGGGAGGAGAGATCATGGCCCAAGCGGCACCGGTGATGGACACTGCGGCGGAGGAAAAGAACCGCTACAAGAATTACAAGCGCAACGCCGACTACACGATCGATCAGGACTGGCAGTCCTACAGCGCGGCGGAGCATGACCGCTGGGACCGGCTGTTCGCACGCGCTTCCGAGGTGCTGGAGACCCGCGCCTGCCCGGAATATCTGGACGCGATGCGCACCCTGAAGCTCTCCGAGAGCGGCATCCCCGACATGAAAAAGCTGAGCGAGAAGCTCTCGCCGGTGACCGGCTGGCAAGTCGTGCCCGTCACCGACCTCGTTCCCGACGAGATCTTCTTCGACCATCTCGCCAATCGCCGCTTCCCGGCCGGCGCCTTTATCCGGCCCGAAAGCGAGATGGACTATCTGGAGGAGCCGGACATCTTCCACGACATTTTCGGGCACGTGCCGCTGCTCGCCAATCCGGTCTTCGCGGATTTCATGCAGGCCTATGGCAAGGGCGGCCAGCGGGCGATGCAGCGCGGCATGCTGAAGAACCTGGCACGGCTATACTGGTACACGGTCGAGTTCGGCCTCGTGCGAAGCGGCGACGGGCTGAAGCTATTCGGCGCGGGGATTATGTCGTCGGCGACGGAGAGCGTCTTCGCTTTGGAAAGCGCTTCGCCGCACCGGGTGCGTTTTGACCTGAAGCGGGTGATGCGGACGAACTACATCATCGACGATTTCCAGAAGACCTATTTCGTAATCGACAGCTTTGAGAAGCTGCGCGAGGACTGCATGCAGGATTTCGCGTCCATCTATGACGCGCTAGAAGGCGCTTCCGTGATCGAACCGCACGAGTTGGCCCCGGAGGACGAGGTTATCACGCGCGGCACCCTCGAATATTTCGACGCGCAGACATAGGTTCTCCCGCAACGCAAACAGAACCGACCTGGAGAAAAACATGCGTTTTGCGGGAAAGACCGTCATCGTCACCGGCGCGGCCGGAAATCTGGGCAGCGCAGTCGCGAAGAAATTCGCCGAGGAAGGCGCTTCAGTGGCTTTGTTCGGCCACAGGCTCGAAAAGGTCGAGGCGGTTGCCAACGAGCTTGCGGGCAATCACGCCGCCTTTGGCGTCGACCTGACCGACCGCGAGGCGACGAAGAACGCGATCGCCGATGTCGCGGAGAAGCTCGGCCCGCCCGATATCGTCTGCGCCATCGCCGGCGGCTTCGACATGGGCACGCCCGTGCACGAGGTTCCGGGCGAAGACTGGCAAAAAATGATGGACCGCAATCTTGGTACGCTTCTGTCGGTTCTGGCCGCAGTGACACCGGGCATGATCGAGCGCGGCGCGGGCAAGATCGTCACCATTGGCGCAAACGGAGCGAAGACCGGCGGCAAGACGATGGGGCCTTATGCCGCCTCGAAATCGGCGGTGATGCGCGTCACCGAAAGCGCCTCCGCCGAACTGAAGAGCCATGGCATCAATGTCAATTCGGTACTGCCGTCGATCATCGACACGCCGGAAAACCGCGATGCGATGCCGAAGGCCGATCCGGCCAAATGGGTGACGCCGGAAAGCCTCGCCGGGGTCATCGCCTTCCTGTGCTCGGACGATGCGAAGGATATCCACGGCGCGCTGGTGCCGGTAACGGGGCTGAGCTAGCTGCATTCACTCAGCACGGCTTTTCGACCGAGGGTGCGTGATGACCGAAATGACACTTGCCGAATTCACTACGCTTCATCATCAGAGGTCAGCGGAACGGCCCAAGATTTTCTTGCTGCTATCTCACGACAAACCTGCCAGCAAGCGTCAGATCGTGGATATGGAGATCCCCGTGGGCGCACAATTTCCGGAGAGTTTCCGACGGTTCCTGATGGAGTTCGGAGGTGGATCATTCGGACTAATGAACGTCTTCTCCGCAGATCCGGCGAGCGATTACTATCTACCCGACCGTCAAAGGAAAGCTCAAAAAGCGTTGCCCCGAGGATGCTACGCCATATCGGACGACTATTGTGGCGGATGGTATGTCTTGGTCAGCAAAGAAGGAAAGCTCGACAACCAGATATGGTATTGGAATAATGACGAAGGATTAAAACCGACAGAATTCGCCAACGTGTTTGAACTTGTCGCTGGTTGCGCCTACGGAACGTAATTCGGCGGAGGACGATTATTACCTAGCCCTTCTCCTGCTTGACGCTCTTGCCGAGGCGGATTAGCGCCTCGCGCAGGCCTTCGTCCTCGATGTCTTCGGCCAGCGCCGCGATACGCTTTTCTTCGGCGGGGGAGACGGGCGCCTTGCGGCGCACAGGTCTGCGCTCCGGTGCGACAGGCTTTTGCACCAGTTGCAGACGCTCGACCGCCTGGAAGCCGAAAAAGGCGTTTACCCGCTGGACGATCTCGCCGGACTGGTGCTGAACATGCAGCGCCGACATGCCCTCGGCGGCGACGATCAGGGTCGCCGGCTTGAACGGGTCGTCCTCATGGGCGCGGCGCGGCCAGTTGATCTTTTGCGGCCGCGTCGTTTCGGCAAGCATGGCGGGAACGATTTCCGGCCAGGAGGCTAGCAGTGCGCTCGTCATCCCGGCGCGGCGCGCCAGCACGGGGTCGAGCACGCCGGAAACCAGCCCGCCGAGTTGTTCCGGCTGGCGGTTCTTGCGCATTCCGGGTTTGGATCCGTCCTGGGCCAATCGAAGGCTCCCGTTTCGCCGCATGATAACGGCGGATCGTTGCGAATGCGACGGCTTGATCTTGTGCCCGGCTTTCGCGCACAAGAACCGATATGCGTCCGCCCGCCGAATCCGTCACGTCCGTCGCCGACCGGCTTCTCGCCTGGTACGACCGGCATGCGCGCGATCTGCCGTGGCGAACCGGACCGGCGGAGATCGCGCGGGGCGAAAAGCCAGATCCCTACCGCGTCTGGCTTTCCGAAATCATGCTGCAGCAGACCACCGTCGCGGCAGTGAAGGACTACTTCGCGAAGTTCACGAAAAAATGGCCGGATGTCGGGGCGCTCGCCGCCGCGTCCGAGGATGACATTCTGAAAGCATGGGCCGGGCTCGGCTATTATTCGCGGGCCCGAAACCTGAAAAAATGCGCCGATGCGGTGATGGCGGATCATGGCGGTGCGTTTCCCGAATCGTCCGAAGGTCTGCGGACCCTGCCGGGCGTCGGCGACTACACCTCCGCCGCCATTGCGGCGATCGCCTTCGGCGAGCCGGTCGCCGTGGTGGACGGCAATGTCGAACGCGTCGTGTCACGGCTCCATTGCGTCGACACACCCCTGCCCGAGGCGAAGAAACAGATCCGCAAGCTGACGCAGGCGATGACACCGGCCGGCCGGCCCGGAGATTTCGCCCAGGCGATGATGGATCTCGGCGCGACGCTCTGTACGCCGAAACGTCCGGCCTGCCTGCATTGCCCGCTGCGCGACGATTGCCGCGCGCTTGATGCCGGCGATCCGGAGCGGTTTCCGGTCAAGCCGCCGAAAAAGGCAAAGCCCGTCCGGCGCGGCGCGGCTTATGTGCTGACTAATCCGGTCGGTGCGATCCTCCTGGAGAAACGCGGTGATAGCGGCCTTCTCGCCGGCATGACGCAGGTGCCGACCACCGGCTGGACGGCGCGTCAGGACGGCGCGACCGACACATCGGAAGCACCGCTTCCTGCCGCCGACTGGATCGCCTGCGGCACGGTCGGCCATGTGTTCACCCATTTCGAATTGCGCCTCGATGTGTTCCGCGCCGAGGGGGATCTGACGCCCGAGGTCCGGCAATGGTGGAGCGCGCCGGAGACGATTGCCGGCGAGGCGCTACCCACTGTCATGAAAAAAGTGTTGGTTCTGGCCCTGGACCACGAATCACAACACGATCTGGACTGAACCATGACCGAGATCCGCCACATCGTCTTCGACATCGGCAAGGTGCTGGTGCATTACGATCCCGAACTGCCCTTTCGCCGCATCATTCCCGATGACCGGCGCCGGGCGTGGTTTCTCTCCGAAGTCTGTTCCCACGAATGGAACGTGGAGCAGGATCGCGGCCGAACCTGGATCGAGGCGGAAGACGAACTGATCGCGCGCTTTCCCGACGAGGCCGACAATATTCGCGCCTTTCGCCGCCACTGGGCCGAGATGGTGCCCTATGCCTATGACGACAGCGTTGCGATCCTGCGCGAACAGCTCGACGCAGGCCGCGACGTGACGATGCTGACCAACTTCGCCTCCGACACGTTCCGCGAGGCGCAAGAAATGTATCCCTTTCTGAAATCCTCGCGCGGCGTCACCGTTTCGGGCGACATCCGCCTGATCAAGCCGGACCCGGCTATCTATGCGCATCACACGCGCGTATTCGGCCTCGACCCGGCGGCGACGCTGTTCATCGACGACAGCGAAAAGAACGTTGCATCGGCGCGCGAATTCGGCTGGCAGGCGATCCTGTTCGAGGACCCGGAACAATTGCGCGCGGACTTGACCGGATATCGCTTCGCGGACTGAAGCCCTCAGCTGGAGACACCAAACATGGCATCGGACACCACCGACCTCTTCATTATCGATATCGAGTACATCAAGCCCCTGGATGCGATCGACGCCCTGATCGCGGATCACATGGCGTGGGTGGAACGCGGCTATGCCGACGGCGTCTTCCTGACCTCCGGCCGGAAGGACCCGCGCACCGGCGGGATCATCATCGCGACAGGCGCGACGCCGGAAGATATCGAGAAACGGGCATTGAACGATCCGTTCGTAGTCAATGGCGCGGCGAAAACCACGATCACGCGGTTCCTGCCCTCCCGCTTCTCGGAAGGGCTTCAGGCGGTGTTCGCGAACGCCGGCTGACTGTCGTGCGACTTCTCGCGCTTTCCGGCAGCCTTCGCTCCGATTCCTCGAATACGACGCTCCTGCATGCCTTTTCTGAAAACGCTCCGGAAGGCATCACCGTGAAGATCTTCGAAGGATTGGGCGATCTGCCGCTGTTTTCGCCGGACAAGGAAGCCGAGACGCCGGATAGCGTGTTGCGGCTCGCCGCCGCCGTCGAGGTGTGCGACGGCATCCTGATATCGTGTCCCGAATACGCACATGGCATTCCCGGCGCCTTCAAGAATGCGCTCGACTGGCTGGTTTCCCGCTTCGAGATACCCGGCAAGCCGGCTATGCTGGTGCATGCCTCGACGCGCAATGTCTATCTGCGCGAGCATTTGCGGGAAGTGCTGAGGACAATCTCCTGCCGGCTCTATCCGGAACCGGAGTTCGAAGTGCATCTCATCAGGAAAGACCGGCCGGAGATCGACGCGATCCTGTCGACCGGAGAAATGCGCGCGGCGATGCGCATGAAACTGGAGGGGTTCGAGCGCTTCGCCGCGCAGGAAGGCTGAGCCGGGCCTTACGCCCCGGCGGCAGCCATCTGTTTGCGCACCTGCTGGCGAAGTGCGTCGATCGGTTGCAGCGCGCCCTCGTCCTCATAGTGCCAGAAGGTCCAGCCATTGCAGGCGTCCAGCCCCTGCACCCTTGCGCCCATCCGGTGGATCGAGGCTTGCTCGCCCTCGTGATGCAGCGAGCCGTCGGCCTGCACCGTCGCGGCCCAGCGACGCTTTGAATCCGTCAGCGTGACGCCCGGCTTGAGAAGTTCGCTCTCAAGAAGCGTGACGAAGGCGACGCGCGGTTCGGCACGCTTGGAGGCCACGAGCTTCAGTGTGGCCAGATCTGCGGGCTCGACGGCGTCGATGCGCGCGGTCGCGGCGTCGATATAGGCCTGTTCGCGCTCGATGCCGATAAAATGGCGGCCAAGCCGTTTCGCTACTGCGCCGGTCGTGCCGGAGCCGAAGAACGGGTCGAGCACCACGTCGCCAGGCCGAGTCGAGGCCATCATGACGCGCGCCAACAGCGCTTCCGGCTTCTGGGTCGGGTGCAGCTTGTCGCCGTTCTCGTCCTTAAGTCTTTCGCCGCCAGTGCAGATCGGGAACAACCAGTCGGAACGCATTTGCAGGTCGTCATTGGCGGCCTTCAGCGCCTCGTAATTGAAGGTGTAACCCTTGGCGTTCTGGTCACGCGAGGCCCAGATCATTGTCTCGTGGGCGTTCTGGAAACGGCGGCCGCGGAAATTCGGCATCGGGTTCGTCTTGCGCCAGACCACGTCGTTGAGGATCCAGAAGCCAAGATCCTGCAGGCTCGAGCCGACGCGGAAGATGTTGTGATAGGAGCCGATTACCCAGATCGTGCCGGTTGGCTTCAAGACGCGGCGCGCGGCGAGCAGCCATGCGCGGGTGAAGGCGTCATATGCCTGGAAGGAATCGAACTGGTCCCAATGATCGTCCACTGCGTCGACCTTGGACTGGTCCGGCCGGTGCAGATCGCCATCCAGCTGAAGATTGTAGGGCGGGTCGGCGAAGATCACGTCGACTGATTTTTCCGGCAGGCTTTCCAGCGCGGTGACGCAGTCGCCCTTGATGATCGTGTCGACAACATCCGGCAGGACGCGTGAGGACGGAGAAGACGAAAGCTTGGCAGCCGCGGCAGAGCGGCCCTTGGAGAGGCGAACGACAGACATGTAACACCCGGTTTACGCAGAACAATACCGGACGCATGGTTACCCAACGCGGTTAATGGCGGGTTAGCGGAACGAGAAGAATTCTATTGAACGCAAGAAACGCTAGCCGCAAAGCTCCGGCTTGCTTGTCCAGGGGCTGTCCTTCAGCTTCGTTTCGAAATCGGCATTGATGTCGGCGAGCGTGATCTCGGCGAAACGGCCGAGGAGCAACGCCCTCGCCTCCTCCAGCGTCGCCTCCAGCCTTTCGTCGATCGCCTGTTCGACCAGACAATCCGCCGGTTCGCCAGTGGGGCCGAAGGCGAACACCGCCGGATCGCCAAGCGCGCGATAGACGTCGAGCAGCGTGATTTTTTCCAGCGGCACGGCCAGCGCCCAGCCGCCGCCATGGCCTTTCTTCGAGGTCAGGAAACCGGCGTCGCGCAATCCGGCCATAGTGCGGCGCGCGACGACGGGATTCGTCGACATGAAGCCGGCGACTGCCTCCGACGTCAGCGGCTCGTCATGTTCTGCCATGTGGATGAGCACATGCAGCATGCGCGAAAGGCGGCTGTCTCTTCTCACGATCTCTCCCTTGTCCGTCTTTCCCAAATCTAGGTGCTTTTCCAGCGTCATGCAACTTTTCATGTTTCGTGATATTGACTCCGGCAATCATGAAACTTTAAAAGTTGCGTGAATGAAGAATCAGGAGAATGCCATGTTCGAAGCAATCGTCATTGGCGGCGGGTTCGCCGGTCTGTCGGCCACCATGTATCTCGCCCGCGCGCGCCGCCGCGTGCTGCTCGTCGACGCCGGCGAGCCGCGCAACCGTTTCGCCGACGCCTCGCATGGCTTCCTGGGCATGGACGGCAAATCGCCAGCGGCGATCCGTACCGCCGGACGCGCGGAACTCGCGGCCTACGACAATGTCTCGTTTTTCGATGGCAAGGCTGTCGACGCGGTCGAGGAGGAAGAGGGCTTCACCATCACGATGAACGATGGCCGGACGGAGCAGGCGCCCCGGTTGGTGCTGGCGACAGGCGTCGCCGACATATTGCCGGAGATCGATGGCCTCGCGCAGCGCTGGGGGAAAAGCGTCCTGCACTGTCCGTTCTGCCATGGCTACGAATTTCGGGACCGGCCGCTCGGCGTGCTCGCCACCGGCCCGGCGTCCGCGCATCAAGGGGATCTGATCCCGGACTGGGGCCCGACCACCTATTTCACGCAAGGAAAATTCGAGCCTTCGGAAGAGGAATTGCAGAGGTTCGCCCAGCGCGGCGTCATCATAGAACGCACGCCGGTTATCGAGCTACTCGGCGACGCGCCTCATCTGGAAGCAGCACGTCTGGCCGACGGGCGAACGGTACCGCTTGCCGCCCTGTACACTGCGCCCAAGCTGAAAATGGCGAGCCCGTTGGCCGGGAAGCTCGGGTGCGAGTTCGCCGACGGAGCGCTCGGGCCCTATCTTCTGGTGGATGACATGAAACAAACCAACGTGCCTGGCGTTTTCGCCGCCGGCGACATGACCATGCAGATTCACAGCGCCCTGCTCGCCTCGTCCGCCGGCATGATGGCCGGCGTCGCGGCGTACCGATCGCTCGTCGCCTGATCCGCGAAAGGCCGGATCAGGGTGTGTTGTAGGGTCCCTCGTCGAAGCCGACGAAGACCTGCATATTCTGCTGCGTCGGAGCCGGAACCACGACCTGGCTGTCCTTGAAGATGAACTGCGTTGCGCCGGCATTGGGCGCAACGGCGACCTGGATCTTTCCAAGCTGCGAATATGGCACGTCCTCGCCCTGGCGGATTGCCACACGCACCGGCAGTTCAAGCGATCCGGACTTTCCCTTCGGGCCTTCGACGACGCGACCGGCGGCGACGACCTCCATGAAGAGCTGCCCGCCCTGGTAGCGGCAAGTGCGCGTCGCGTCGGTAATCGTCGCCAGATAGATGATCTCGTTCGGATCGCCGTCCTTGCCCTTCGTGTAGGTGCGCAGGATGGCAGTGCCTTCGCGAAGCTCGATGCGCGGGCAATAGGCGCGCAGATCGGCGCCCGTCAGTTCCTCGTCGCCCGGCTTTCCGTTTGCCGTACCGCTTCCGAAATTGTCGCCGAGATTGGTCGACTGGCACGAAACCACTGTCAAAAGAGCAAGAAGTGCGCCGAACCGCGCGAGGTTGCTGGCCTTGACGATACGCATGTTGATCCCGTTTATCCCGTATTCCCGTTGCGTCCTCCGCCGCCAATACCATGACAAAAATGGCGATTCAGCGGTCGCGGCGGCACCATCCATAGCTTTACCTGCTTCGTCAATGCCGCCACGGGCGCCCATTGTGGGGGATGGGGTTTGGAAATGGCGGGTTTTCGGCTAATGAGCGCGCGGCAAATCCCGCGCGATCCGCGCGCAACAGTTGAGTGAACGCCCGTGAAATACATATCCACCCGCGGCCAGGCGCCCGCCCTCGGCTTCTGCGACACCATGCTTGCCGGACTGGCAAGCGACGGCGGTCTCTATGTGCCTGAAACATGGCCGCAATTCTCCGCCGCCGACATCAGGGCGCTGCGCGGCAAGTCCTATGAGGACATCGCTGTCACCGTGATGTGGCCCTTCGTGGAAGGCGAAATCGACCGCGCGGTCTTCGAGGCCATCGTGCGCGAAGCCTATGCGTCGTTTCGCCACGAAGCCGTCTGCCCGCTGGTGCAGACCGGTGCGAACGAGTTCGTGCTGGAGCTGTTCCACGGCCCGACGCTCGCCTTCAAGGACGTTGCGATGCAGCTGATCGGCCGGCTGATGGACCATGTGCTGGCCGAACGCGACGAGCGCGCCACCATTGTCGGCGCGACCTCGGGCGATACCGGTGGCGCGGCGATCGAGGCCTTTGCCGGGCGTGATCGCACCGACATTTTCATCCTGTTTCCCAAGGGCCGGGTCTCTCCGGTTCAGCAGCGCCAGATGACGTCGAGCGGCGCGGCGAATGTGCATGCGCTCGCCATCGAGGGCAATTTCGACGACTGCCAGGGCCTATTGAAGGACATGTTCAACCACACCGCATTCCGCGACTCGGTGAAGCTGTCCGGCGTCAACTCGATCAACTGGGCGCGCATCATGGCGCAGGTTGTTTATTACTTCACCTCGGCGCTGTCGCTCGGCGCGCCCGACCGGCGGGTTTCCTTTACGGTGCCGACCGGCAATTTTGGCGACATCTTCGCCGGTTATGTCGCGCGGCAGATGGGCCTGCCCATCGAAACGCTGGTCATCGCGACGAACGACAATGACATTCTCGCGCGCACCATCGAGACAGGCATCTACGAGATGCGCGGCGTCGTGCAGACGACCTCGCCGTCCATGGACATCCAGGTATCTTCGAATTTCGAGCGGCTGTTGTTCGACGCAGGCGGCCGCGACGACCAGTCCGTGCGCAACGCGATGGCGAGCCTGAAACAGGCGCGACGTTTCGAGCTACCCGAAAAGACGCTCTCGTCGATCCGCTCCGGCTTTGCCGCCGGCAAGGCGGATGTGGCGGAGGCCGCCGGCACGATCCGGCATGTCTACGACAAATCGGGCTATATGCTGGATCCGCACAGCGCCATCGGCGTGCATGTCGCGCGGCAACAGCCGAAAAGCGCCTCGCCGATGGTCGTTCTGGCCACCGCGCATCCGGCAAAATTCCCGGCCGCCGTCGAGGAGGCCAGCGGCGTCCATCCCGCCCTGCCCGTTTGGCTGTCGGACCTGATGCAACGTCACGAATCCTTCACGGAGCTTCCCTCCGACCTAAAAATAGTGGAAGATTATGTTTCGGACCACGCGCGCGCAGCAAAAGAGACGGCGCGGGTAATGAAGTGAGGAAGCGTATGGCCGGCTTTCGGCCAGTCCAGGGAGTGTGCACATGAAAGTGGAGACGACTCGTCTCTCCAACGGGATCACTGTCGCCACGCAGCGGTTCGACCATGTCGAAAGCGTCGCGCTCGGCGTCTGGGTGAGAGCAGGATCCCGCAACGAGCTGGAACCGGAACACGGTATCGCGCATCTCCTCGAGCACATGGCCTTCAAGGGCACCGCACGGCGCAACGCCCGCACCATCGCCGAGGAAATCGAGAATGTCGGCGGCGACATAAACGCGGCTACCAGCGTCGAAACCACATCCTATTTCGTCCGCGTCCTGAAGGACGACGTTCCGCTCGCCCTCGACCTGCTCTCCGACATCCTGCAGAATTCCAAGTTCGACGAGGATGAGCTGCAACGCGAAAAACACGTCATCCTGCAGGAGTTGGGCGCCGCCAACGACATTCCCGACGACGCCGTCTTCGACCGCTTCACCGAGGCCGCCTTCCGCCACCAGCCGATCGGCCGCGCCATTCTGGGCACCCGAGACACGATCCAGTCGTTTACCAGCGACCAGTTGCGCACCTATATCGACCGCGAATATTGCGGCGAGCGGATGGTGATCGCGGCAGCCGGCGCCATCGACCACGACACATTCGTGAAGCTGGTCGAGAAGGATTTCGGCTCGATCCAGGCCAAGCCGAAGGGCAAGGCGGTTTCGCTCGCCAGCTATGTGGGCGGCGACTATCGCGAGCACCGGCAATTGCAGGACACTCAATTCCTGCTCGGCTTCGAGGGCCGCGCCTATCACGTCCGCGATTTCTACGCCTCGCAGGTTCTCGCCATGTTGCTTGGCGGAGGCATGTCGTCGCGCCTGTTTCAGGAAGTGCGGGAGAAACGCGGCATCTGCTACTCCATTTACGCGTTCCACTGGGGCTTCTCCGACACCGGCATTTTTGGCGTCCATGCAGCGACGGAACCGGGAGATCTCGACGAGCTCGTCCATCTCATCCTGGCGGAACTGCGCCGCGCCTCCGAGGACATCGACCAGAGCGAACTCGAACGCGCCCGCAGCCAGTTCCGCGCCAGCCTGCTGATGTCCGGCGAAAGCGCCCCTAGCCGGGCCGGCCAGATCGCTCGGCAGATCCTGCTTTTCGGCCGCCCCATTCCCAATGAGGAGTTGCTCGACCGCCTCGACAAGCTGACCGTGGAGCGCCTGCGCGATCTCGCCGGCCGTCTGTTCACGGAATCCGCGCCGACCGTTTCGGCGATCGGTCCGGTCGACCAGCTGATGGATATCGAGTCAATCCGGGCGGGCCTCCTGTCCGGCGAGCCAGAGCCACGCGGGAATGTCAGGTTCGCCGTGGGTTAACCCCATAACAGCCGCCAGTCGTACGGTGCCGGACATGATTGCTTTCCCATTTCGCGGAACGCGACAACAGGTCATTACCGGTAAGTCCATCTTCTTGCGCCATCCCGATATCGCCGACCACACGGAATGGGCGGCATTGCGCGAGGAGAGCCAGGCGTTTCTGAGGCCGTGGGAGCCGACCTGGCCCGATGACGATCTGTCTCGCGCCGCGTTTCGCGGCCGCATCCGGCGCTACAACCAGGAAATCACCGCCGGCACCGGCTTTCCCTTCTTCATCTGCTCGGGCCAAAACGGCGCGATCCTTGGCGGAATAACGCTCGGCAATGTCCGCCGCGGCGTCTCGCAATGCGGCCAGATCGGCTACTGGATGGGCGAACGCTACGGCGGCAAAGGCGTGATGAGCGAGGCGGTTGGTTTACTTTGCGATCATTCGTTTCGCGCTATCGGATTGCACCGCCTTGAAGCTGCCTGTATCCCGGACAATACGCGGTCGATCCGGATTCTCGAAAAAGCCGGATTCGCGCGCGAGGGATACCTGCGATCATATCTCAAGATCAACGGTGCCTGGCGCGACCATGTGCTCTATGCGCGGATCAATCCGCTACACGAGCACATGGGCCTGAAGGCTAAACAAGGTGAGGCGGTTTGAAGCAGGGATTGGCGACAGGTGAGTGGCAGGATCGGCGCATCATGCGCGCATGCGCCATGCTTCTGCTGGCGCTCGCCGCCATGCTGTCCGCCTTCTCGACACCGGCCTTCGCGATCGAACCGATCTCGATCGGGCGCAACGCCGAGGCGCTGGACCTGTCGCGCGCCGTCACGATCTACCGCAATCGCGGCGAAACCTTCCGCATCTCCACGGCGCCCGGCATTGACGGCATCGTGCGCACAATCGAGGTGCAGGCGACGCAGGAGGGCACGGACGGCCACTGGGCGGTTTTCGCACTCGCCAACACGACCGAGCAGCAGATCGACCGGCTGATCGTCGCACCGCATTTCCGCCTTGTCGGTTCGCATTTCTTCTGGCCGGATCTGGGCTCCCAGCGCATCGTCGGCATCACACCGTCGGAGGGCTTCGCGCTCGACCGGGTCGAAAGCAACGACGCCGACATCTTCTCGATCACGCTCAACCCGGGCGCGGTCGTCACCTTCGTCGCCGAACTCGCCTCGCCGAACCTGCCGCAGGTCTATCTGTGGGAAGCCGACCAGTACAAGGACATCGTCAACTCCTACACGCTCTATCGCGGCATCGTGCTCGGCATTTCGGGCCTGTTGGCATTGTTCCTGACGATCCTGTTCGTGGTGCGCGGCACGTCGATGTTCCCCGCCGCGGCCGCGCTGGCCTGGGCGGTCCTCGCCTATATCTGCATCGATTTCGGCTTTATTGACCGCTTCTTCGACGTGCTGCCCGCCGATGTCCGAACGTGGCGTGGCATGAGCGAGGTATCGCTCGCCGCGACGCTGGCGCTGTTCCTATTCACCTATCTGAACCTCAACCGCTGGAACGACCATCTCAGCTACGGCGCCATCGCCTGGGTGATGACGCTGGCGGGTCTGGCGGCCCTCGGGCTTTACGATCCCGCGCTCGCCGCCGGCATCGCCCGTCTCTCCATCGCCGCGACCGCAGTATTCGGCTCGGTGCTGATCGCCTATCTCAGCTGGCGCGGCTTCGACCGCGCTATCATGCTGGTGCCCGCATGGGCGCTGCTGATCGCCTGGATCATCGCCGGCTACATGACGATCTCCGGCAAGGTGGACAACGACATCATTCAGCCGGCGCTGGCCGGCGGTCTCGTGCTGATCGTCCTGCTGATCGGCTTCACCATCATGCAGAACGCCTTTTCCGGCGGCGCCTTCCAGCAGAACCTCCTGTCTAATGTCGAGCGCCAGGCGCTCGCGGTCAAAGGCTCCGGCGGCATTGTATGGGACTGGGATGTCGGCCGCGACCGGTTGTCGACGACGCCCGATCTCGGCGCCGTCCTCGGACTCGGTACGGGCAAGCTGCAAGGGGCGCCGAAGAACTGGCTCGCCGTGATCCATTCCGACGATCGAGACCGGTTCCGGGTAACCCTCGACGCGGTGCTGGAAAAACGGCGCGGCAAGATCGACATCAATATCCGCCTGCGCGGCAATGACGGCCATTACAACTGGTATTCCGTGCGCGCCCGGCCGGTCGTCGGCGCCGACGGACAGGTGATCCGGTGCATCGGCACCATCGTCGACGTCAGCGACCAGAAGCGCTCAGAGGAACGGCTGCTGCATGACGCCGTGCATGACAATCTCACCGGCTTGCCGAACCGCGAGTTGTTCATGGATCGGCTGCGCAATTCCATCGCCATCGCCAATGTCGACGACGGGATGCGGCCGACGGCGCTGATCGTCGATATCGACCGCTTCAGGCAGGTCAATGAATCCATCGGCATGGCGGCCGGCGACACGCTTCTGATCACGGTGGCGCGGCGCCTGCGCCGCCTGCTGCGCCCGCATGACACGCTGGCGCGCATCTCCGGCAACCAGTTCGGCATCATTCTCCTGTCTGAAACCGAGCCCGCGCGCATCGCCGCCTTCGCCGACGCAGTCAAGAAGACGATCAAGGCGCCAATCTCCTTTGCCGAGCGCCAGATCATCCTGACAGTCTCGATCGGGCTTGCGACATACACCCAGTCGCGCGCGCAGGACGAGGATCTGTTCGGCGACGCCGAGCTGGCGCTGTTCCAGGCCAAGCGCTTCGGCGGCGACCGTGTCGAGCCGTTCCGCCCGGCTTTCCGTACCTCCGGTTCCGACAAGCTGCAGCTCGAATCCGATCTCCGGCGCGCCATCGAGCGCGGCGAGATCAGCCTTGCCTTTCAGCCGATAGTCCATTCCGGCACGCTTGAGATCGCCGGCTTCGAGGCGCTGATGCGCTGGAAACACCCGCGCCGCGGCGAGGTCCAGCCCTCCGAATTCATCGCAATCGCGGAACGCTCCGATCTAATCGTCGAGTTGGGCAACCACGCCCTTGAACTGGCGATGCGCCAGTTGATGGATTGGGACGTGCAATTGCCGGATGCGAGGCTTTTCCTGTCGGTCAACGTCTCCAGCCAGCAGGTGATGATGCGCGATTTCGCCAACACGCTGTCGGGCATGAAGGCGCGTTTCACCTCCCGGCGCCACAAGCTGCGCCTCGAGATCACCGAAACCGTTCTGATGCAGAACCCGGAGCACAATTCGCGCATCCTGCAGAAGGTCAAGGAACTCGGCATCGGCCTGGCGATGGACGATTTCGGCACCGGCTATTCGTCGCTCGCCTATCTCTCGCACTTCCCCTTCGATACGATCAAGCTCGACCAGTCGCTGGTGCGCAATGACTGGTCGCAGCGCGATACGCTGCTGGAATCGGTCATCGCCATGGCCAACAATCTCGGGCTTGCCACGGTCGCCGAGGGCGTCGAATCCTCCGAGGATGCCGACAAGCTCGAGGAGATGGGTTGCAAATACATCCAGGGCTTCATCGCCGGCGTACCGGTCGCTGCCGAGGAAGCAACCGAACTGGTGATGGAGCAGAACCCGCTCGTCACCAATGACGACGCCGCGGAATAGTCAGGAAATCAGGTTTCGTCAGGCGTGGCCGCAATCGGCGACGAAATGCGCGGTGTCGATGCCGGCGGCGCGCAGGAGGCGAGCATATTTGGTTTCGTGATCCTGGTCGAAGACGATGGCCGGATCGGCGTCGAGCGTCAGCCAGCTATTGTCCAGCATCTCGCTTTCCAGCTGTCCCGGACCCCAGCCTGAATAGCCGAGTGAAATGGCGCAGCGGTCAGGCCCCTCCCCCTTGGCGATCATCCGCAGCACCTGCGTCGTCGAAGTCAGGAAGACAGATTCGGAAATCGGAATCGTCGAGTCGCCGCAGTAGTCCGCCGAGTGGAGGACGAAACCGCGATGCTCGTCGACCGGGCCGCCATGACCGACCGGGACGTGAGCCACGCTGGTCGGAATCCTCGGCATGGCATTCTCCGAGAACACGTCCGTCTGCTCCACGAGATCGCCGAAGGTCATGCCGCGCACCTTGTTGACGACGAAGCCCATGGCGCCTTCCTCGTTATGGGCGCAAACATAGATGATGGTCTGGGCGAAAAACGACGACAGCATGCTGGGCATTGCAACAAGGAACTTGCCCTCGAATTGCCCAGTACCGCTCGTAATGTCCCGTTTCATCAAAATTTCCATGAGAGAAGCGTAACACTGCCATTGGATTTGACCAGCATTTTTTGCACGCAAAACCCCTGCGAATTCCGGCCCGTGTCTCACGAAGAGTTGACGCCGGTGCGGCCACAAATTCATTTGCCTGCAGAACGAGTTAGAGCCATTTGAGGCGGATGATGCGCGACTTCCTAAAAAAATGGCCGGTGATTTTCACCCTCTTCTGCGGGGTTGTGCCGCAGCAGGCGGCGGCAGCGGCGTCGCCGTGGCAGGAGACGGACGGAGCGCGGCTGCGCATTGTCGCCGAGCCCGCCCGGCCGAGCGCGACCGATCTGCGCGGCATGCTGCAGATCGAGCTGGAACCCGGCTGGAAAACCTATTGGCGCGAACCCGGCGCGGCAGGCATTCCCCCGCAGATTTCGCTAGGCGACGACGCTGCCACGGCCGTGACGATCCACTATCCGGCTCCGGAGTGGCATGACGATCCCTATGGCTCATGGGCGGGCTATGCGCAGCCGGTCTCGCTGCCGCTGACCTTCGCGACATCGGCCGATACATGGCCCGGGACGCTGAAGGCCAGCGTCTTTCTCGGTATTTGCCGCGATGTCTGTGTTCCGGTCAGCATGGATTTCGACGTGCCGATCGACGAGAAGAAGCCCAACGCCATGCAGACGCTGCTCCTCGATACGGCGTTCTCCGCACTGCCGGCCGACGATTCGGACCGCCTGTCCATCGCGAACGCCGCATGGACATCGGATGGTGTGCTGGAGATCAGCCTGAAGCATGCGGCGTCCGATACCGATCCGCAGCTTTTCGTCTCCGCCGGCTCCAACCGGCCGTTCAAGAAGCCGGTTCTCGTCTCCGACGACGGCGAAACGGCCCTGTTCCGCGCCGAGCCGGTTTTCGATCCGGCCAAGGCCGGCGAAATGACGGTGGTTCTGACCGCGCGTCACGGCGTCGATGCGGTCGAAAGGTTCTTCACCGTCTCCCCTCAGTAAACGACGAGAATTCACCGTTCACCCACTCCCAATTCGGCGCGGGTCGCACTATGTGATTTGCGGACACCCAAAAACCGGAGAGACACATGCCCATCGAGATCGGCGCCAAGATTCCGACTGCCAACATATCGAAGATTACCGAGGAAGGCCCCGCGGAGATTTCCACACGCGACCTTTTCGACGGGCGCAAGGTCGTCGTCTTCGGATTGCCGGGCGCGTTCACGCCGACCTGCTCGCTCAATCACCTCCCCGGTTTTATCGAGAACTACGAGATCATTCTCGCCAAGGGCGTCGACGAGATCGTCTGCGTCTCCGTCAACGACCATCACGTGATGAAGGCCTGGGCGGAAGCGACCGGTGCGATGGGCAAGATCACGTTCGTCGCCGACTGGGACGCCGCTTTCAGCAAGGCGCTGGGAATGGATGCGGACATCTCCGCCGGCAAGCTCGGCATTCGCTCCATCCGCTATTCGATGATCGTTGACGATGGCACTGTGTCCGCCGTCAATCTGGAGGAGAAACGCGGCGAGGCGACGAATTCCGGCGCCGCCGCGATGCTCGAGCAACTGGGCTGATCAGTTGCCGCTGGAAACCGGCGCATAGGGATCGATGTCCGGCCAGGCGATCCACAGGAACGTCTTGCCGGGCGTCGCGTAGCTGTCGTCCGGGATCAGCCCCGACGCCTTCATACGCGCCAACGTGTCCTTGACCTCGCCGTTCCTCACGACATCCACGACGATCGCGTACCACCCATTCGGCGCCTGCAGCACGGCGGCGCGCGGGAAACGCGGCCGGTATTGTTCGGCGACGGCGATCGCCTCTGTCAGCGCCTCCCGGCTCGCAACCTGAAGCCAGAATTCGTCGGCCCGAAGCGGCGTCACGCTCCGTTTCACCGCCCCGCTGACCGGCGGCTGCTGCGCGACAGCCAAATGCGCGAAGCCCGCAGCCGACAACAAGGCGAAGAGCGCCAGTCTCACTAATTTCATTCGATGTCTCCCGTTCCAGTAGCCGCCCGGTACCCTCACCCGGGCTGGTGACGCGTCAACTCCGCAGTTCTATGATCGCCGAATTCCGATGTCACGATCCGGCAGGAGGGTTTTGTGCATAGCGACCGTCAGGGAAACTCGCTCACCGGCGCATCGGCCGAAGCAGCCGATGCCTTCGACGCAGCGGTGGAGTGTTTCAACCTTTACCGGGGCGATCCGGTCGGGACGATCGACAAGGCGATTTCCAACGCGCCCGGCTTCGTCATGGCGCATGTTCTGAAGGCCTGGTTCTTCGCGCTCGCCACCGAACCGGCCACGGCGGCGGAGGCATCGCGGATCGTCGCCCACGCGCGCACGCTTCATCCCGATGACCGCGCCGCGTCTCACCTCAACGCCATCGCCCATGTGCTCGCAGGCAACTGGTCGAAGGCGGCGATCGCGCTCGACTTTCACTCGATGACATGGCCGCATGACATCGTTGCCGTGCAGGCCGGCCATCTGATCGATTTCTTCCGCGCCAATGCGCGTGATTTGCGCGACCGGATCGCCCGCACGTTGCCGCGCTGGTCCGAGGACCGGCCCGGCTATTCGGTGCTGCTCGGCATGCATGCGTTCGGGCTCGAGGAAGCGGGCGATTATGCCGCTGCCGAGGCGAAGGGGCGCGAGGCGCTGGATCGTCAGCCGCTCGATGGCTGGGCGCATCACGCCGTAGCCCATGTGATGGAGATGCAGGGCCGCCCGGAAGACGGGCTTGGATGGATGGAAACGCGCGAACCGCATTGGGCGGGGGACAGCGCCTATTTCCAGGTGCACAATTGGTGGCACAAGGCGCTCTATCATCTCGAACTGACGCAGGTGGAAGACGCCCTTGCTCTTTATGACGACCGCGTCCGCGCGCTTGGCGGCAACCTTTCGGTCAATCTGGTCGACGCCTCAGCGCTGCTCTGGCGGATCCGGCTTGAAGGCCACGACACGGGCGATCGCTGGGTCTCGCTCGCCGAAGCTTGGAGCCCCCTTGCCGACGGCAGGCTCTATCCCTTCAACGATCTCCATGCAGCGATGGCCTTCCTTGCGGCGGGACGGCGCGGCGACGCGGAACGGATCGTAACGGCCTATCGTGCGGACCAACGCGACAGCGAAGTGGCCTCCTGGTGCCGGCAAACCGGCCTGCCGCTCATCGAGGGCTTTGTCGCCTTCCATGACGGCGACTACGAAGCAGCAATGCGGAAACTGCACGGTGTGCGCTTCATCGCCAATTCCTTCGGCGGAAGCCACGCCCAGCGCGACGTCATCGACTGGACGCTCGTCGAAGCCGCGATCCGGAGCGGCAAACGTGACGCGGCCGAGGCCCTTGCCAATGAACGGCTCGCGCTCAGGCCGCACAGTCCGGTCAACCGGTCGTTTCTCCATCGCTCATCGGAACTGCACGGCCGATGACGCACGCGGCGTCTTTCGCGTGTCGGGAATGGCAAGAATTAGGATGACCATCGGTAAGGCTGGTTTAACGGCGTTTCGCTATAACGAAACCCGGTTTACGGGCGGGATGGCCATTGAGCGTTTCGATCAGCATGCATCTGGTGGTATTCGGGCTTATCGCGGCGCTCGCCATCCTTTGCGCCGTGGTCTATGCGACCTTGCGCAACCAGTCGGCATCGATCTGGCTTGCCGCCGCGCTCGGATGCGGTGGCATCGAGACGGTCGTGCTGACCAGCACTGTCAGAACCGACCTCGCGGTTGCCGCCGTGTCCTGCCTTGTTCCCGGCGCCTATCTTTGCCTCTCGCAGTCGATCCGCGCGTTGTTGCGCCTGCCCGGCACCGACCGGCGGCTGATCATTGCGGTATCGGCGCTGACACTGTCATCGCTTGTGCTTCTGGCCGCCGGTGCGGGTGCCCTGCTCCAATCGCTGCCCTTCCAGATTGCGGGTGCGCTGGCCCTTGCCGACGGTATCCTGTGCCTCTATCGCAAGCGCGCGAGGGATATTCTCGATACCGCCCTTCTGGGCATCCTGCTGACGATGGCCTTCATCGTGTTCGCCCGGATGCCGGTCTTTCCGCTTCTGTTCGATCCGCAGGCGATGGACGAGGTTCTGCAGCAATCGACGCTGCAGCGCTGGCTTCTGGGAGCGGCGATGATCACCACGCCGGCGAGCGTGCTGATCATGATCGCGAAGATCGTCCTTGAGGTGATCGCGAGCCACCGCGAGCGCTCGGAACGCGACTATTTGACGAATCTGATGAACCGCCGGTCCTTCGAGCGCGTCTCGTCCGGTACGACGACCGACGGCGGGGCGGTGATCGTCTGCGACATCGATCACTTCAAGTCCATCAACGACCGCTACGGCCATGCCACCGGCGACGATATCATTCGTGTCTTCGCCTCTCTCTTGCACGGACTGGAGGGCCTTCCGGCGCGCGTGGGCGGAGAAGAGTTCGCGCTTCTGTTGCCTGGTGCGACCGAGGACGAGGCATGCGTGATCGCGGATGCCATCCGGGAGCGGTTCCACGCGCTCAGGCATCCCACGCTCCACGGCGACCACAGGCTGAGCGCCAGTTTCGGGGTCGCAGGTTTCGCCCCCGGCGAAACGCTTCAGAACGCGCTCGTCCACGCCGACCGGGCGCTCTACCGCGCCAAGGACGAAGGTCGAAACAGGGTGGCGTCCGGCAGGACCGGGCCAATGGAGCAGGTGATGGCAGGCGTGCTCCGAACCGCCTCAGCAGGATAATCAGCCCTTGAACGGCTTCATGCCCTCGCGCGCCAGTTCGTCGGCGCGTTCGTTTTCGGGATGGCCGGCGTGGCCTTTCACCCAGTTCCATTGGATGTCGTGACGGCCGGTCAACGCGTCGAGTTCCTGCCAGAGTTCGGCGTTCTTTACGGGCTTCTTGGCCGCCGTCTTCCAGCCGTTGCGTTTCCAGCCATGGATCCAGCCGGAAATTCCGTCCTTCACATAGGAGGAATCGGTATAGAGCTCGATGCGGTGCGGCCCGCCCTTCAGCGCTTCCAGCGCCCGAATGGCCGCCAGCAGTTCCATTCGGTTGTTGGTGGTCAGCGCCTCGCCGCCCTTCAGTTCCTTGTCGACGCCGTTCCAGCGCAGGATCGCGCCCCAGCCCCCCGGGCCCGGATTGCCCGAGCAGGCACCGTCTGTGAAGATCTCGATCGTCTTTGCAGCCACTGCCTTGCCCGCCATCAGAGCCCGTATTCCCGTGCCGATTTCACGCCCATGTGGAACCGCATCTTGGCGAGATATTCGAGCGGGTCCTTCTTGACCACGAGCGAGCCTTCGGGCGTCATCACCCAGTCGTAGAGCCGCGTCAGCATGAAGCGCAAAGCCGCGCCTGCGGACAGGATCGGCAGAGCCTCCGCTTCGGCCGGCGCGAGTGGCCGCACGGCGTTGTAGGCTTTCAGCATGGCTCGCGCCTTGGTCAGGTTGAAGGCGTGATCGCGCTCGAAACACCAGGCGTTGAGGCAGACCGCCACGTCATAGGCAAAGGCATCGTTGCAGGCGAAATAAAAGTCGATGAAGCCGGACAGCGCATCGCCGAGGAAGAAGACATTGTCCGGAAAGAGATCGGCATGAATGACGCCCTGCGGCAGGTTGCGCGGCCATTCCGCCTCCAGACGGTCGAGCAGCGTTTCGGTCTCGCCGACGAGGTCCGGATCGATCGCGTCGGCATGGTCCTTCGCCTTGGTCCAGAGCGGCCGCCAGTCGGCGAGCGTCAGCGAATTGCCGCGCGTCAGCGCAAAGCCCTCGCCGGCCAGATGCATTTCGGCCAGTCCGCGCCCGACCTCGGCGCAATGCACCGGTTGCGGACGCCGCAGCCAGATGCCTTCCAGAAAGGTTACCATCGCGGCCGGGCGTCCGCACAATTCGCCGAGGATCGCACCGTCGCGGCGCTCCACCGGCAACGGACAGGATATCCCGCGGGTCGCCAGATGCTGCATGAGGCCGAGGAAGAACGGCAAGTCGTCGCGGTTCACTCGTTTCTCGTATAGCGTCAGGATGAACTGGCCCGCCGTCGTGTGGACGAGGAAGTTGGAGTTTTCCACGCCCTCGGCGATGCCGCGATAGGATTGCAGCTCGCCGACATCGTAGTCGGCCAGAAAGGCGCCGAGATCGCCTTCATTGATATCAGTGTAGACCGCCAAGACCTATCCGTCCGTGCCGTTGAGAAACGCCATGTCCGCGCCGCCCAGTTCCGTGTCGCGCAGATCGCGCATGACCGGGAAATTCTCCGTCTCCTCGACCGTGAGCGCGATGTCGACGGTGACGTCGAAGCGTTCGCGAAACGCATTGATGATCTCCTGGACCACGATCTCGGGCGCGGACGCCCCGGCGGAGAGGCTCACCGAGGAGACGCCCTGCATACGCGCCCAGTCGATCTCGGAAGCCCGCTGAACCAGCACGGCATCCGCCGCGCCGTGACGCTTGGCGACCTCTACGAGACGGCGTGAATTCGACGAGTTCGGCGCACCGACGATCAGAAACATGCCGGTGCCCGGCGCGGCCTTTTTCACCGCCTCCTGACGGTTGGTGGTCGCATAGCAGATCGATTCCGACGAGGGCGGCGTCATATTCGGAAAACGCTGTTCCAGGGCCGCCACGATGTCGGCAGTGTCGTCGACCGACAGCGTCGTCTGCGTCACATAGCCGAGATTGTCTTCGTCCGGCACGGCGAGGTCCGCCACCTGCCCGACGGTCTCGACCAGCGTCACCGCACCGGGCTCCAGCTGGCCCATGGTTCCGACAACCTCCGGGTGGCCGGCATGGCCGATCAGCAGCACATGGCGGCCGAGCCGTTCATGGCGCATCGCCTGCTTGTGCACCTTGGAGACCAGCGGACAGGTCGCGTCCAGATAGAACATCTCCCGCGTCTCGGCGTCTGCCGGTACCGATTTCGGCACGCCATGCGCCGAGAAAACAACGGGCCGGTCGCGATACTCGGCGGGGATGTCGGACAATTCCTTGACGAAGACCGCGCCGCGCTCGCGCAGCCCGTCGACGACGAAGCGGTTGTGAACGATTTCGTGGCGGACATAGACCGGCGCGCCATATTTCTTCAGCGCCAGGACGACGATCTGGATCGCCCGGTCGACGCCCGCGCAAAAGCCGCGCGGCTCGCACAGGCGGATCGTCAGATGCGGTTTGGCGGAGATGTTCATGCGGGTGATTAGGGAGCGCGGAGCGCCGGTGTCAAGCCGAACGAAGCCGCCGCCACAGGAACACGCCCGAGACCGCCGCCAGCGCCAGCGCCAGTCCGTACCATGTCACCGCATATTGGAGGTGATTGTTGGGCAGCTCGATATTGGTGACGCCGCCGATTGGCAGTTTCGACGGATCCGAATAAGGGCCGGCATCGACGAAGAGCGGCACGACCGTCTCGCCCTCGACGCCGGCCGCGACCGTCATCGCCGCGAGATCCTTCCAGTAATATTCGTTCTTCGCCGGTTCGTTCTCAGGCACGAGGAAGCCCGGCTTGGCGTCGAGGGGCAGGCGCGCCAGACCCGTGATCGCCTGTTCGCCTTCGGGAAGGCTTTCCGGGCGGGTTTTCGGATCAGCCCGGTCGTAGGGCACGAAACCGCGATTGACGAACAGGACGCGCCCGTCATCGAGGCGCAGCGGCTGGTAGATGTTCCAGCCGGATGCGCCCTTCCAGGTCGACAGCACATGCTGTTCCGTTCCCGGCAGAAACGTGCCGGAGAATTCGACAGGCAGATATTCGATATCCGCGCCCTCGCGCATCCGCGTGAGCGCTTCGTCAAGCGGAACGGGCGAGGCGTGGATACGCATATCGATGGTCGCGAGAAGGTCCTCCTTCCAGGCGAGGCGGCGCACCTGCCAGTTTCCAAGCGAGATGAGGATCGCGAGCATGACCAGCGTCGACACGACTAGCGCCCAGGGAAAGCGCCTCGCCTTGCCGTCGCGCTGCTCGTCCGTCTTTGCCGCTGCCAAATTCATCTCCTGAAAAGCGAAGGGGCGATCAACCGACCGCCCCTCCCCGAACCGATTGTCGTCTCGGTATCACATGTGCGCGATCGGCGCGCCCCAGGAACCCCAGACATAGATTGTGAAGAACAGGAACAGCCACACGACGTCGACGAAGTGCCAGTACCAGGCGGCCGCCTCGAAGCCGAAATGCTGTTTCGGCGTGAAGTCGCCTGCGAGTGCACGGAAGAAGCAAACCAGCAGGAAGATCGTGCCGACCAGAACGTGGAAGCCGTGGAAGCCCGTGGACATGAAGAAGGTCGCGCCATAGAGCGAGCCCGAGAACTGGAACGGCGCGTGCGCATATTCATAGGCCTGCACGGACGAGAAGAGTACGCCCAGCAGAATCGTCAGCCCGAGGCCCCATTTCAGGCCGGACCGGTCATTGTGCAGCAGCGCATGGTGCGCCCAGGTAACCGTGGTGCCCGACAGCAGCAGGATGACCGTGTTGTAGAGCGGCAGGTGCAGCGGATCGAGCACTTCGAGGCCCTGAGGCGGCCAGGTGCCGCCTGTATAGGCCAGACGCGCAAATTCGTTCGCCTGGTCATAGAACAGGCTGGCGTCGAACACCGCCCAGAACCAGGCGACGAAGAACATCACCTCCGAGGCGATGAACATGATCATGCCGTAGCGCAGGTGGATGGACACGACCTTGGTGTGATGGCCCTGATGCGCTTCCTTGATGGTGTCGCCCCACCAGCCGAACATCGTGTAGAGGATAATCAGAAGGCCGATGAAGAAGGTCCACGGGTTGGACAGCGGAATGCCGAGCAGAGCGAATTCGTTGCCCTGTATCGCCTGCATCCAGCCGATGCCGCCGATCGCCATGACGAGCGCGCCGATGGAGCCGAAGAGCGGCCACGGGCTCGGATCGATGATATGGTAATCATGATGTTTGGTGTGTGCGTCGGCCATATGGCTATCCCCGATTACTGTATGGTTCGCGTGACGTCCGCGTTGACGTCTGATTGCGCAACGGGCTTCGGTTCGTCAACTGGAAAGAAGGTGTAGGAAAGCGTCAACGTGTCGATGTCCTTCAGTTCCTCGGATTTCACGATATCCGGGTCGATGAAGAACACAATCGGCATGTCGGCGGTTTCGCCGGGCTCCAGCGTCTGTTCGGTGAAGCAGAAGCACTCGATCTTGTTGAAATAGGCGCCCGCCGATTGCGGCGTGACGTTAAAGGTCGCGGTGCCGGTCACAGTGCGTGTGGAATTGTTGTGCGCGGTGTAACCGACCTGCCTCGTCTCACCGATGCGCAATTCGACCTCGCGCTGATTCGGGCGGAAATCCCAGTTCACGCCGGGCGAGACATTGGCGTCGAATCGCACCTTGATCGTCTGGTCGAGGACCTCGATACCCGCCGACTGCGCCCGCTGGGTGGTGCCGCCATAGCCGGTCACCTGGCAAAAGATCCGGTAAAGCGGAACCGAGGCATAGGCCATGCCGATCATGCCGAAAACGATGCCGAGACCGATCGCGGCAATCAGCCCGTTACGCCTGCTTCCCTTCGGATTTTCCGTCTGTTCCGTCATTCGGCCCTCACAGCGAACGATTGAAAAGAGACGCGCCCATCTTGGCCCAGGAGCCGACATAGACGATGATGACGAAGGCGGCGAGCACAAGTCCAAGCGCGATGGAACGGCGGCGTTGCGCCTTCTTTTGCGCGTCGGTCATGGTGACCGTTTCAGGCTTTTCTTCCGACATCGCGATCACCCCGCCAGAACCTTCATGACGAGCGCTTCGCCCAGCAGAACCGCGAACAGCGCGGCCAGATAGACAAGCGAGAAGCCGAACAGTTTCTTGGCCGGAACCATGGTCGCGTCGCCGTCGGGCATGCGCCAGACCGCGAAGGCGTGACGCAGGAAGTTCAGGCCGAGCAGGATGGAGACCGCGCCATAGACCGGGCCGGCCAGGCCGAGCGGCCATGGCGACACCGCAACCGTGGTCAGCGCCAACGAATAGGCGACGATCTGCAGCTTGGTATGACGCTCGCCCGCGACGTTGGGCAGCATCGGCACCTTGGCCATGTCGTAGTCGCGCAGCTTGAACAGCGCGAGCGCCCAGAAGTGCGGCGGCGTCCACAGGAAGATAATCAGGAACAGGATGACGCTTTCGAGGCTGACGCCGCCGGTGACGGCCGCCCAGCCGATCATCGGCGGAAATGCGCCAGCCGCGCCGCCGATGACGATATTCTGCGGCGTCGAGCGCTTCAGCCACATCGTGTAGATGACGGCATAGAAGAAGATCGTGAAGGCAAGCAGGCCGCCCGCGACCCAGTTGGTCAGCGTTCCGAGCGTGATCACCGCGAAGACCGACAGGATCAGGCCGAACGTCAGGGCTTCGCCCCTCGCGATGCGGCCGGCCGGGATCGGGCGCTTGGCGGTGCGCGTCATCACCGCGTCGATATCGGCGTCATACCACATGTTGAGCGCGCCCGAGGCGCCACCGCCAACCGCGATCGCCAGGATAGCGATGATCGCGATGAAGGGATTGATCGAGCCGGGCGCCAGCAGCATGCCGACAAAGGCCGTGAAGACGACCAGCGACATGACGCGCGGCTTCAAAAGCGCGAAATAATCCCCGGGCATCGCCTCGGAGATGCGGGTTTCGGTGCTCTCGATATTTTCGACTAACGCCATTCTGCCTTGTCCAGTCCCGCCGGGGTTTTTCACCCTTGTCGCAGCTTCAGGGGACTTCTTTTTGTGCGGCTGCCCGGAGCGATGCGCCGGGCAGCCTGTTTCACGTTTCGGGTCGCCCGCTTACTTGATGCGGGGCAACTGCTCCCACTGGTGATAGGGCGGCGGCGAAGACAGCTGCCATTCCAGCGTGGTCGCACCCTCGCCCCACGGGTTCGCACCGGCTTCGCGCTTCTTGGAGAAGGCTTCCCAGACGCCGTAGAGGAAGATCAGAACGCCGATCGCCGACAGATAGGAGCCGTAGGACGAAATCTGGTTCCAGCCCGCGAACGCATCCGGATAGTCGATATAGCGGCGCGGCATGCCGGCCAGACCCAGGAAGTGCTGCGGGAAGAAGATCAGGTTCACGCCGATGAAGGTCACCCAGAAATGGGTCCGCGCGATGATCGGCGAATACATGTAGCCGAACATTTTCGGGAACCAGTAGTACCAGGCCGCGAAGATCGCGAAGACGGCGCCGAGCGACAGCACGTAGTGGAAGTGCGCAACCACATAGTAGGTGTCGTGCAGGGCGCGGTCGAGACCGGCATTGGCGAGCTGGACGCCCGTCACGCCGCCGACGGTGAACAGGAAGATGAAGCCGATCGCCCACAGCATCGGCGTGCGCATCGAGATCGATCCGCCCCACATCGTGGCGATCCAGGAGAAGATCTTCACACCGGTCGGCACCGCGATGACCATCGTCGCGAAGACGAAGTAGCGCTGCGTGTCGAGCGACAGGCCGGTCGTGTACATGTGGTGCGCCCACACGATGAAACCGACCACGCCGATGGCGACCATGGCGTAGGCCATGCCGAGATAACCGAACACCGGCTTGCGGGAAAAGGTCGAGACGATGTGGCTGACGATGCCGAAGCCCGGCAGGATCAGGATGTAGACTTCCGGGTGACCGAAGAACCAGAACAGGTGCTGGAACAGGATCGGGTCACCGCCGCCGTCCGGCGCGAAGAAGGTCGTGCCGAAATTGCGGTCGGTCAGGAGCATGGTGATGCCGCCTGCCAGAACCGGCAGCGACAGCAGCAGCAGGAAAGCGGTGATCAGAACCGACCATGCGAACAGCGGCATCTTGTGGAGCGTCATGCCCGGTGCACGCATGTTGAAGATGGTCGTGATGAAGTTGATCGCACCGAGAATCGAGGACGCGCCGGCGATGTGCAGCGACAGGATCGCGAAATCCATGGCCGGTCCGGGCTGGCCGGAGGTCGACAGCGGCGGGTAGATCGTCCAGCCGCCGCCCACGCCGTGCGCGCCGGGAGCCGACGGCATGAACATGGAGATCAGCAGCAGGATGAATGCCGGCGGCAGCAGCCAGAAGGAGATGTTGTTCATGCGCGGGAATGCCATGTCCGGCGCGCCGATCATGATCGGCACCATCCAGTTGGCGAAACCGCCGATCAGCGCCGGCATGACCATGAAGAAGATCATGATGAGGCCGTGGCCGGTCGTGAACGCGTTGTACATGGACTTGCCGGCGTCGATGGCGCTGTCGCCCTCCACGCCGTAGACCATAGAGGCCAGACCATGGAAGATCTGAATGCCCGGCTCGGCAAGCTCCCAGCGCATCATAACGGACAAAAAGCCGCCGATGACGCCGGCCATGATCGCGAAGATCAGGTAGAGCGTTCCGATATCCTTGTGGTTGGTGGAAAACATCCAGCGACGCACAAAGCCCTGGGGCTTGTGGTCTGCATGGGCATCATGGGCGATTGATCCAGCCATGTCTTTGCATTCTCCTCGAGAAATACGTCCGGCCTGCCGATTACTCGGCAGAGGCCAGTTCGCGCTGCGCTTCGATCGCAGCCATCAATTGCTTGTTCGCGTCGCCGACATTTTCCAGCGCCGCGGCGTGCCAGGCGTCGTACTTGTCCTTGGACACGGCGTGCACCGCGATCGGCATGTAAGCGTGGTCCTTGCCGCACAGTTCCGAGCACTGGCCGTAATAGATGCCTTCCTGATCGACACGGAACCATGTCTCGTTCAGACGGCCCGGAACGGCGTCGACCTTCACGCCGAAGGCGGGCATGGCCCAGGAGTGGATGACATCGCCGGCGGTGACCAGCAGACGCACGGTCGTATCGACGGGAACGACGATCTCGTTATCGACGGCGAGCAGGCGCGGATAGGCGGCCATGTCTTCCTTGCCGGCGTCCGCGCGATCGCCTTCCTGGAGCAGAAGCGAATCGAAGGAGACATCTTCTTCGGCATCGCCCTGATACTCATAACCCCAGTACCACTGGTAGCCGGTCGCCTTGATGGTCAGCTCCGGCTCGCCTTCCGGAGTATATTGCGCGGTCAGCAGCTGGAAGGACGGGACGGCGAAGAACAGAAGGATCAGCACCGGACCGACGGTCCAGATGACCTCGATCAGCGTGTTGTGGCTGGTGCGCGACGGGTTCGGATTGGCGCTCTGCCTGAACCGAAAAATCACGAACACGAGCAAGCCGAGGACCAGCATGACGATCGGGACGAGGAACCAAAGCGTATATTCCTCGAACCAGCGGATCTCGCTCATGATGCCGGTCGCCGCCGGCTGCAGATCGGTCTGCCACGGCATTGGCTGGGCGGCTTGCGCTGCGCCCGAAGAAATCGCGGAAGCGATGGAAACAATGCCTGCAAGCCAGGCCGGTTTTTTCAGCACGATTGTCACTCCCAATCACTAGCGGCCGGGGTCGCGTGGCCGCATCGGGCCAAAGCCCGTCATTGACCTGTATCAAACACAGACCGCTTTTACGCGCAACACAAACGCAAGTCGAAGCCGTGCGTCATTTTTGCGCGCGAAGGGTCTTGTCACGCCGCGCTTATTGGCGAAACCGGCGCATTTGCCAAGCCGTCAGCGCGACAAAAAAACGCGCATGCCATGATTTCGACCAGAAACCATGTGTGAAGGTCGGTCGATGGCCGGTTTCCCTTTCCTCGCGGGCTGCGATAATAGGGCTAACGATTCGATCCGCGGGGAGGAGAATTTTCTTGCGGAGCGCTATTCGAAGCCTCGAAATGATCCTACGCAACGATCCGCCAACCACGGACCGCACATGAACGACGACTTCTTCACATTCATCGCCTCGCGGCAGTCGCAGATCGGCAAACGTCTCGGTCTTCGCACCGTCCGGTCGGCGCTTCTCGCCGCGGCAACCGTCTTCGCCGGCGGCCTAGTTTCCTCGGCCGCGCTCGCGCAGGGCACCGCGCCGGGCTCGACCGGCACGATGCAGCCCTCGAGCGTGAGGGCCAATTACGGCGCTTGGTCGATCGTCTGCGACCAGCCGCCCGGCGCATCGTCCGAGCAATGCGTGCTCATGCAGAATGTGGTCGCCGCCGACCGCGAGGAATTCGGCCTGTCCGTCGTCGTCCTGAAGACCGCCGACAAGAAAGCGCAGATCCTGCGCGTTCTCGCACCGCTCGGCGTGCTGCTTCCCAACGGCCTTGGCCTCAATATCGACGGCACGGATATCGGCCGCGCCTATTTCGTGCGTTGCTTCACCGATGGCTGCTACGCCGAGGTGATCCTCGAGGATTCGCTGATCAAGGCGCTGGAAGAGGGCCAGAGCGCCACCTTCTATGTCTTCCAGACGCCCGAGGAAGGCATCGGCATCCCCGTCGACCTCTCCGGCTTCACCGATGGCTACAAGGCGCTGCCCTGAACCGGGGCTGCGCAATTTACGAAGATTTCCGGATATAATCGCGGGTAAAACCGATTGTCCTTTGCGGGACAGCGCCATATGGTCCTGCCGATTTTGCATCGATGAACCGGGAGGATATAGAATGAAAAAACTGATCGGCTTCGGCATTGCGACGGGCCTTGCGGCCCTTCTGGCCACCGGCGTCAGCGCCGAGACGCGCATCACCTACAAATCGGCCAAATCCGGATCGTCCTATTACCAGATGGGCGTCGAGATCGCCGAGGCCCTGAAGAAAAAGACCGATGGCGACATCGTCGTGACGGTCGAGGAAAGCCAGGGCTCCGTCCAGAACGTGATGGAAGTCCGCGCTCGCGGCGCCGATTACGTGTTCACGACGCCGCCGGCGCTCGTTTCCTCCGCGCAGAAGGCCGCCGGCCCCTTTGACGGCAAGGGCGATCCGAAATTCGAGGATATCCGCGCGCTGTTTCCGATTCCGTCGCTGACCATGCATTTCGTCATGTCCGACAAGAGCGGCGTCACAGATTTCGCCGGCATGGAAGGCAAGACGATCCTGCTCGGCAAGGGCTCCTTCGGCGCCAGCGAGGGCGAGAAATATCTCGATCTCTTCGGCCTCAAGGACAAGGTCAACCTGTCGGAAGTCGAATTGTCGAACGCCGTGCCCGCGCTGCAGAACGGCCAGATCGACGGCTTCGTGACGGCAGGCTCCTGGCCCGCGCCGAACGTGATCGAAGCCGCGGCGTCGACCGGCGTGACGGTCCTGTCGCTTTCCGACGAGCAGATCGCCGAGACCAAGCGCTCGAAGATCGTCATTCCCGCCGGCACCTATGCCGGGCAGGACAGCGACATTACCACCACGTCGCTCCCGGTCGCCGCCTTTACCACCTCTCAGATGAGCGACGACGCAGCCTATGAGCTGACCAAGGCGTTCTGGGAGTCGAAGGCAGCCATGGCCGAGACCTCGCCGTGGTGGAAGGGCGTCGATCAGAGCCTCATGGGCAATGTCGCGGTCAAGTTTCATCCGGGCGCCATCCGCTATTACAAGGAAGCCGGGATGGAGCTGACAGCGGACCAGATGTAAGCCGAACCGATAGAACAGACACCCCTTCCGGTTCACGCCGGGAGGGGTTTTTCGTTGTATGACAAAGATCGCCGCCCCCACCGACAAGACCGCGACGCCGCCGGCTCTCCGGATCGCGATGCTCGTCTGCGCCGCCGTGCTGGTGGTGTTCCATCTCGCCCTGATCTTCTCCGGGCTGGTCCCCAACCTCGTCAGCCGGCCTTTGCACCTGGCGCTGGCGCTGCCGTGGCTGTTCTTTTTCACCGACAGGACCGGACTGTCGCGCTATTCCGGTTTTGTCATCGGCGCGGTCGGGATCGCCTGCACGGTCCGGGTCGCGGTCAATCACGACATGCTGCTCGACCAGTATGGCTTCATCGAGACCCCGATGCAGACCGCAATCGGCTTCGCGCTGCTGGCCGTGGTGCTGGAAGGCGCGCGCCGCTCGATCGGCTGGCCGCTGCCGCTCGTCGCCTCCGCCGCCCTGCTCTACGGCCTGTTCGGCCAGTATATCCCCGGCGAGTTCGGCCATTCCGGCACGCCGCTGCCGAGTTTTCTGGGCACGCTGACCATCGCCGAGGGCGGCATCTGGGGCAGCCTCGCCGGCGTCTCGGTCAGCGTCGTGGCGATCTTCGTCATCTTCGGCGCGGTGCTGAACGCCGGCGAAGCGGGCCAGGGCTTCATGAATATCGCGAGCGCCGCGGCCGGACGCCTCACTGGCGGAGCCGCGAAGGTTTCCGTCATTTCGTCGGCGCTGTTCGGTTCGATCTCGGGTTCGGCCTCGGCGAATGTCGCCTCCACCGGTGCGGTCACGCTGCCCGCCATGACAAGGCTCGGCTATCCGAAACGCCTCTCTGCCGCCGTCGAGGCCGTTGCGTCGTCGGGCGGCCAGATCATGCCGCCCCTGATGGGCGCTGGCGCCTTCGTGATGGTCGAACTGACCGGCATCTCCTACACGCAGATCATGGGCGCGGCGATCTTGCCTGCCCTGCTCTATTTCCTCGCCGTGTGGATCGGCATCAATGCCTATGCCCGGCGCATGGACCTCGCCGGGCTGCGGGACGAAGACAGAGCGACCGCCCGCCAGGTCGCGATAACCTCCGGCTTCTTTCTCGTCCCGTTCGGGGTGCTGCTGTGGGGCATGTTCGTGATCCGCTACACCCCGCAATATGCCGCGAGCCTGGCTATCCTCGCCGCTGCGGTTCTGCTCTTCTTCGGCGCGGACGCGAAGATCGACATGCGGCGCACCGCCTCGCGCTTCGAACAGGCGCTTATAGGTGCGGCGCGGCAGGTCTCGATGATCGCCTCGATCATCCTGTGCGCCTCGATCGTGATCGGCGTGCTGGCGATCACCGGCCTCGGCGTGAAGCTCACCTCGCTGATTCTGTCCGGCTCCGGCGGCTATCTCTGGCCCTCACTGATCCTGACCGCGCTCGCCTGTCTCGTCCTCGGCATGGAGGTGCCGACGACCGCGGCTTACGTGATCTGCGTCTCGGTCGCAGGCCCCGCCCTGTCGCAGCTCGGACTCGAACCGCTGCAGGCGCATCTCTTCGTCTTCTGGTTCGCGCTTCTGTCCACGATCACGCCGCCGGTCTGCGGCGCGGTCTTCATCGCCGCCGGCATGATCGGCGAGAACTGGCTGAAGGTGGCGATGACGGCGATGAAGCTCGGCGTCGGGCTCTACATCATCCCGCTCGCCATGATCGCCAATCCGGGCATCCTGACGCTGTCGGACTCGCCCGCCTATGCCCTGTTCGCCTTCGCGCGCATCGGCGTCGGCCTCGCCCTCGTTTCGAACGCCCTGATCGGCAAGGCGGCATGGCCGCTTCGCATCCTCTTCGCGGCGGCCGGCCTCGCGGTCGTCTTCGGCCGGGTGATCCTCGGCGTTTGATCGCGCCGACCGGTTGCCCCGCCCCATTGCCGCACCTAAATGATCAGGCAAGACAAAAGGACCCGCCATGCCCGCCGACACCAACATCCCCGACCTGATCAATTCCTTTGACGTTCCAAAGGAAACGCTTGAGAGCCTCGTTTCCGAGGCACTGGCGAAAGCCGATGACGGCGAGCTCTTCATGGAGCATTCGGAATCGGAAATGCTGATGTTCGACAATGGAAGGCTGAAGACCGGGTCCTTCAATACCGGTCGCGGCTTCGGCCTGCGCTCGGTCGCCGGCGAGGCGGTCGGTTATGCCGAATCGGGCGAACTCTCGCTTGCCGCGCTGAAGCGCGCCGCGGATGCGGTCGGCGCGGTCACCACCGGCTACACCGGCAAATATTCCGATGCCCCGCAGGGCACGAACCGCAAGCTCTATGGCGACGCCAACCCCATCGGCGAGCCCTCTTTCGAGACCAAGGTGAAACTGCTCACCGAAATCGACGCCTATCTTCGCAACAAGGATCCGCGCGTGCGCCAGGTCACCGCCTCGCTTGCCGCTTCCTGGCAGGTGGTCGAGATCCTGCGCGCCGACGGCCATTTCGCCAAGGACATCCGCCCGCTCACCCGCGTCAACATCTCCGTTGTGGTCGGCGATGGCGACCGGCAGGAGAGCGGCTCGCACGGCATGGGCGGCCGGCAGGCGTTCGGCGACTTCATCGCCACCGATTCCTGGCGGCATGGCGCCGACGAGGCACTGCGCCAGGCGCTCGTCAATCTGGAGGCGAAGCCCGCCCCCGCCGGCACATTCGATATCGTGCTGGGCAATGGCTGGCCGGGCGTGATGCTGCACGAAGCCGTCGGCCACGGTCTCGAAGGAGATTTCAACCGCAAGGGCACTTCCGCTTTCGCCGGCCTGATGGGCCAGCAGGTCGCCGCCAAGGGCGTCACCGTGGTCGATGACGGCACGATCGAGAACCGGCGCGGGTCCCTCTCCATCGACGACGAAGGCACACCGTCCGGCTACAATGTGCTGATCGAGGACGGCAAGCTGGTCGGCTATATGCAGGACCGTCAGAACGCGCGGCTGATGGGCGTCAAGCCGACCGGCAACGGACGCCGCGAATCCTATGCGCATGTGCCGATGCCGCGCATGACCAACACCTATATGCTCGGCGGCGACAAGACGCCGGACGAAATCATCGCCTCGGTCGACAAGGGCATCTACGCCGTCTCCTTCGGCGGCGGCCAGGTGGACATCACCTCCGGCAAATTCGTCTTCGGCTGCACCGAGGCCTACATGATCGAGAACGGCAAGGTGACGCATCCGGTCAAGGGCGCGATGCTGATCGGCAACGGCCCGGACGCGATGCACCGCGTCTCTATGATCGGCAACGACATGGCGCTCGACACCGGCATCGGCATGTGCGGCAAGGCCGGCCAGGGCGTCCCCGTCGGCGTCGGCCAGCCGCATCTGAAAATGGAAGCCATGACGGTGGGCGGCACGGAGCGGTAGATCTCCCGAGTTACAGACAGTTTTCTGGATTGTGTCTGTAACGTATCCGTGTTACAGACAGATACCCCAAAACTGTCTGTAACCATATGAAGACCATACCGCCGACGATCCGCACGCTCTATGCCGACCTCGCGCAGGAACTGCATGCCCGCAGCGAGCGGCCCGGCTCGGTCTATATCCGCGCCATCAAGGGCATCGACTACGCCTATGCCAAGCGCTCCGTCGGCGTCACACGGCGCGACGTCTTCCTCGGGCGAGCCGACGATCCGGAGACAGTCGCCCGCGTCGAAGCGATAAAGGCCGAGGGCGAGCGGGCCAAGGCGCGCCGCAAGACGATCTCCGCTCTGAAGGCCGGCGGCGTGCCCGCGCCCGCCCCGCAACTGGGCGCGGTCCTCGACGCACTCGACGATGCCGGTCTCCTGCCGAAGATGGTCGTTGTCGGCACCGCAGCCTACCAATGCTACGCGCCGCTCACCGGTATCCACCTTCCCGCATTGCATCTGATGACGCAGGATGCCGATTTCGCGACGCTATCGCTGACCATCGAGGGCGACGAGGAAGGGGAGGATCTGGAAACGATCCTGAAACGGGCCGACGCCACATTCGCCGCCGTGCCGGGTCTGAACAGGAAATCCCTGCCGGCGCATTTCCGCACCTCGTCCGGCCTGATGGTCGATCTCCTGACGCCTCAATTGCGCCGTGACGATCCCAATCCGATGCCGATGGAAAAGCTGAAGGCCGGCGCCACGCCGCTTCACTACCTCAAATGGCTGATCGAGGAGCCGGTGCATGCGGCGGTCCTGTTTTCGGCGGGCATTCCCGTCGCGGTGCCGCAACCGGCCCGCTATGCGCTGCACAAGCTCATAGTAGCACAAAAGCGGACGACGGACCGCGCCAAGCGCGACAAGGACCTCGCCCAGGCATCGGCGCTGATCGCAGTCCTGAAGCAATCCGATCCCTACGCGCTGGAAGACGCCCGCGATGCCGCAATAGCCGAGGGGAAAGACGGCTGGGAAACCCCGGTGAGGCGCTCCCTCGCGGAAATCGGCCTGACGGACGAGTTCGAGCCGGTCAGCGGCTAACCCGCTTCTCCGTTCGCCCCCTCCAGATACCGCAGCAACTCGCTCGCCGCCGCGCCGCCTGCGCGGTTCGCGCCGATGGTCGAGGCCGAGGGGCCGTAGCCGACCAGGTGGATGCGCGGGTCGCTGGCCACCTGCGTGGCGAGCCGGCCCGTCATCGCGATGCCGCCCTCCTCATTCGTCAGCCGCAGCGGCGCGAGATGGTCGAGGTCGTAGCGAAAGCCGGTACACCACAGGATCACGTCGAAATCCTCCGCCCGTCCGTCCGCCCAGCGCACGCCCGTCCCGGTGACTTCCGAAAACATCTCCTGCCGGTCCAGCGCGCCGCGCGCCCGCATCGCCTCGATGGCGGGCGTCAGCGGCAGGCCGGTCGCCGAAACGACGGAGCGCGGCGGCAGGCCCGCGCGCACCCGTTCCTCGACCTGCGCCACCACTTCGCGGCCGAACTCCTCGGTAAAGTCGCCGCGCCAGAATTCCGGCGCGCGCCGGGTCACCCACATTGTCCGCGTCACCTTTGAGATCGCGTCCAGAAGCTGGATCGCCGAGATGCCGCCGCCGACCACCAGCACGCGCTGGCCGGCGAAATCCTCCGGCCGGCGATAATCGACCGTATGCAAATGCCGTCCGCGAAAGCGTTCGAAGCCCGGATAATGGGGAATGTTCGGCGTGTTCCAGGTGCCGGTGGCATTGATCAGCCCGCGCGCCGAAACCGCCATGCCGCTCGTATCGACGCGCAGCCGCGCGCCGCGGTCGCGCACTGCCGACACCTTTACCGGCCGCCGCACCTTCAGCCCGAATTTGCGTTCATAGGCCTCGTAATAGCGTGGCACGGCGACCGCCGCCTGAACCTCGTCCGAGCCGTCTTCCAGGGTTTCGGAAAACGCCATGCCCGGCAGGTCATGGATGCGGTTGACGGTGGACAGGGTCAGGGTCGGCCAGCGAAACTGCCACGCGCCGCCCGGCGACGGTGCGGCGTCGAGCACGACGAAATCGGAAAGCGGTTTCATGCCCCGCCGCGCCAGGTGATAGGCCGCCGACAGGCCGGCCTGCCCGGCGCCGATGACGACGATCTCGACCTTCCAGGCCGCCTGCGCCTGCGGCCCGTTTCCGGTGGATGGATTCCGCGCCATATAAGCTCGCCGCCCGCTCGAATGCCCTGCTTGCCCGGCCCCTAGATAGGTTTCTCGCCGCCCGCCGCAAGATACTTGTCCACCGTCCATCTTTTTCGCTCACACCAGTCTCGCTGCGCGAGACGGCTGCGCCTTGCGCGGCCAACGCCCGGAGCACCGGACTGTGCGGGCCATCACACACATCATCGGCGATCGCCATAGAAGGAGCTCCGACAAGGTCGACTTGCCGGGATCGCGCCCACCGCGTGGCGCTTGACCACGGTATCGGCTTTCGTCGAACGGCTGCACAACTTTTGATTGAATATAAGAATAATTGAGCCGATAGGGCTTTAGCGGAGCGAGGCCTGAGCCGATGACATCGGCCAGACTGCCCGTGTGGAGAAAAGAAGCATCATGTTGATAGCCTCCGCATGCGACGAGAAATTCGTCCCGCATTTCGCGACGATGCTGCACTCCGCGTGGCATCACAACCGCGAGGCGCGCTTCCTGCTCCTCGATTGCGGCCTTGCCGGCGAAACACGGGAAGTTCTCAAGCGATTTGCCGCAGATCTCGGAACAAGGCTCGATATCAAGAAGGTCGACCTGACACGTTTCGAGCATGCGGCCACCGGTTTGGACTGGCCGGTCATCGTCTTCGCGCGGTTGCTCCTCCCCGACATGCTGTCGTGCCGGAAGGTTCTGTATCTCGACTCGGACTGCGTCGTCACCGCAGATCTGACCCGCTTTTGGGAAACCGATCTCGGCTCAAGTTTCGTGGCGGGCGTCAGCGATCAGAACGCGATCGACTTCGAAAGCGGCCTCGAACCGAAAATCCCCCTGCCCCGCTCCTACGTCAATTGCGGGGTCATGCTGATGAATCTCGATGCGTGGCGAGAGCACGACATCTCCAGTCAGGTCGTGACCTATGTGGAGACCTACCGGCCAAAATTCGGTGAGCAGACCGGTATCAATGCGGTTACAGGTGACAGGAAGCTTATGCTGCCGGACCGCTGGAACTTCATGGTGCATGTCTGGTCGATGCGGTCGCCCGCGGATTTCGACCCGTCGATCGTCCACTGCACAGGTCACCGCAAGCCTTGGCTGCATGCCAATGCCTGCTTCGCGCCGGTCTATCTGGCACATCGCAACGCCACCCCTTTCAAGCTTGCTTCGCCGACCGCCATATACCCGGGGCGCCTGAAGGTCTTTTTGAACCTGCTTGTGTTCAGGCCGAAATACCGGAAGCTGCGTAAGGCGAAGCAGTATTACGACATGACCTTCAGCCCGAGATATCTGGCCGCAAACCGCATCGACATTCGATGAATGGTCTTCCGTTTTCAGACAGTGGGTTTTTTCGTTCACACTGCAACCGACATCCCTTCGCCGGAGTTTAACCTACGCGGCACATGCCGCCGCGAGCCTTGGATCGGTTATGCGAACTGGCGCCTTGCGATCGCCGCGTTAAATCGCCACATACCGTTTTAGACATATATCAAGATGGAGGACGCTATGAGCTACACGATCGACCGCACATTCAAGGGCGACACCTTCGAAGACATCGTCGCGCGCACGCGTGCCGCGCTTTCCAGCCACGGCTTCGGCGTCCTTACCGAAATTAATGTGAAAGACACGCTGAAGGCGAAGATCGACGCGGATATCGATCCCTATCTGATCCTCGGCGCATGCAATCCAAAGATGGCCAACGAGGCGATCAGGATGGAACCCCGCGTCGGCGCGATGCTTCCCTGCAACGTCATCGTGCGCGCAGCGCCCGGCGACGAGATCATGGTCAGCGCCATAGACCCGGTCGCCTCCATGCAGGCCATCCCCAATCGCGACCTCGCATTCGTGGCCGACCAGGTTCGCGACATGCTCAAGGCGGCGGTTGACGATATCTGATATCCTCGCTGCACGATGCGGCATTGACGTCGTCTTCGCGCGCGCCTATATGCCCGTTCTCCGCGCACGCTCCCATCGTCTAGCGGTCAGGACGCCGCCCTCTCACGGCGGAAACAGGGGTTCGATTCCCCTTGGGAGTACCAGAGATTTCAACGGCTTGGTTCTTCACGGATAGCGTCGCCCGCGCCCGGACGGCGCCTGAAGACTATGCGCTGAGACTGTGGCCCTGCCATCGAGACCGGAACCCGGGCGATCCAATCCACGGTCCAATCCGTACATTTTCCATGCAGACGTTTTCGTCACTGAGGGATGGCTACAACGCGGTCGTCATTGGTGCCTCGGGAGGTATCGGCTCGGCGGTCTCACATGCGCTTGAGGCCGACGCCAGATGCGCCAATGTATTCAAGATCTCGCGCGGCGGGGACATATCGCTGGATATCTGCGACGAGGCGTCCATCGCCACGGCGGCGGAAGCCGTTTCCAGGCAGATCGATTCCGTCGATCTCGTGTTCAACGCAACCGGTGCGTTGATGCTGGGCGACACGCCGCCGGAAAAAACAATCAGGCGTTTGGACCCGCAGATAATGGCGTGGCATTTCCAGGTAAACGCCATCGGCCCTGCCCTGCTGATCAAGCATTTCGCGCCGCTGCTGGCGAAAGACCGGCGCGGCCTGTTCGGCACGCTTTCCGCCCGCGTCGGCTCGATCGGCGATAACAGGCTTGGCGGCTGGATGTCCTATCGCGCCGCCAAGGCCGCACAAAACCAGGTGGTCAGGACGGCCTCGATCGAGCTGGCGCGAACGCATCCCCAGGCGGTGCTCGTCGCGTTGCATCCCGGCACGGTCGCAACACCACTTTCCGATCCGTTTGCCGGCAACCGGGAACGTCTGACACCAGACCAGTCGGCCTCGATGCTGCTCGATGTCATGAACGCATTGAACCCCGAACATACCGGAAGTTTCTTCGCCTATGACGGAACCCGGATCGAATGGTGATTGCTTCGCAGCCGCTCAAGCACCGACAGCGTCGATCGCAGCCGGCCGCTCTACGCGGACACTCGACCTCCACAGAGCGTCGACCGCCGAGAGGGCGTGGGAATCCAGCGCGTTCATATCGTTCCAGTAATCGCCCTCGGGAGCGACAAGACCGATAGCGGTTTCGCGTTGCAGGGCGCGTTTCATGATGGGCTCGCGGATACGGCCTCGTATCGAACGCAATCCGGATCGATGCACCGAACTCGCGTGCTGTTCCAGCTGCGGCCAGCTCACGCGCGGAAATGTCAGGCGACTTTTCGGCAACTCCGAAAGATTCACGCAGAGACAGCCCTCGTGCGCGGCCAGAAGCATCAGGCGGTTCGACTTGGCTTCAAGATCCTGAAGGGTGGGATCCGGCCTGAGGGGATCCGCGCTTCCCTGACCGTAAAAATGGGATTTTCCGCCTGTCTGGTCGTAGATCATGTCACAGCCTATGAAGGCCATGACCTCCGGCCGAAGCGTGTCGAGCGCCCAATAGGCGGTTGAAAAGGCCATCGTCGCTCCGGCGAGGACAATTCCGCCATAGGCATTGTTTGCCGGCACATATGCTTCGTAGGACAGGATCGACTGTCCCGGGCCGGCGGCCGGCTTGCGTTGGTCGGGGAAATCGCCGGCGTGAACAAGATGCGTCCAGTCCGGGCGGATACGCCAGGCATTGTTCACCGCCACGACGGCTTCGAATGAAGCCCGGTCCATTCCGCCAGCCCTGACCGCGTCCGGTGCACTCCCGATAATCAGCACGATCTTCGTCATGGTCGCGATCCGGCGTTCACATTAGTCTGCACGAAACGGAGCCCAAGGAAAACCGGCCGCCTCCCGGCAGCCGGCGTTCCATACGGGCATCACCTTACATCGGAGGCATGATCACCTTGTCGATGACGTGAATGACGCCGTTGTCGGCCTCGATGTCGGCGGTCACGACACTCGCATCGTTGATCATGACGCCGTTATCGAGATCCACCTTGATCTCCGCGCCCTCGACGGTCGCGGCCATCATGTCGTCGGAGAGATCGGTCGACATGATCTTTCCGGGCACGACATGGTAGGTGAGTATCGAGACAAGCTTGTCCTTGTTTTCGGGTTTCAGAAGGTCTTCGACCGTGCCGGCGGGCAATGCGGCGAATGCCTCGTCGGTGGGCGCGAACACGGTGAAGGGGCCTTCACCCTTCAACGTATCGACCAGGCCAGCGGCCTGAACGGCGGCAACGAGCGTGTTGAACGAGCCTGCCTCGACCGCTGTGTCGACAATGTCGGCTGCCTTTGCCGGCAGGGCAATGGTCGCAGCAATAAAACCGGCAGCAAGATACTTGGCAAATTTCATGTGAAGCTCCTTGGGGTGAGTTGAAACTGGCTTTAGACCAGCGCCCCAACTACGCGTTCGACCGCAAGCAAGATCAGCGGGATTGCTTTGACAGCGATCACATTAAGTTCATGCGATTTGATCGGTGGAAAGTGATCCGAAACGCGGAGCGCCACATGCCGGACCGATACGCGCACCGCAGGCAGATTTGCGGGGCGCCGGCAGCGTTCTTCCGCAACGGCGGTCGCATCTGATCCGCGTTTGCGATGTTCGCGTAAGGTCCAAAAAGGACGCCGAACATGAACCCATTTCGCATGACAATCGCATCATTTCTTTTCGCCGCCCTATACGCCGGGCCGGCAAGCGCGGCCGAGCTCCGGCTGGAGGATTTCTTCAGGGGGCAGACGAGCGCAACGGGCAGTTTCAGAACGATCACGGGCCTTACCCGGAAATTCGACGTCTCGCTTCATGGCAAGTGGGACGGCCGCACGCTCATTCTTCGCGAGGACTTCAGATACGATGACGGGGAAAAGGACACCAAGACGTGGCGCTTCCGAAAGACCGGGGACAAGACCTATGTAGGGACCCGGGAGGATGTGCTGGGCGAGACCAGGGTATTCCTCGATGGCGACAAGGCCCATTTCAATTACCGGGTCGATCTCGACAATGGCGAGGGCCGCAACATCGTGCGGTTCTTCGATACGTTGAAGCTCTCGCCGGACGGGCGGCGCGTCGTGAATACCGCCCTGGTCTTCAAGGGCCCGCTTCCGGTCGCCCGGGTGCGGGTGGATTTCAGGCGCTGAGCCCCTCGCGGCTTGGCGGTCGCGCGATGAAACCGGGCCAGCATTACCGGCCCGGTTTCGCTCCGGCTCATGCCGCGAGTTTGGACGCTTCTTTTTCCGACCAGCGCAGGCCGGGAAGGTAGCGGGCGGCGATGCGGCCTTCCTCAAGCGCGAATAGATGCAGCCAGCCATTGTCGAACAGCGCCCTGACATCCGCGTGCCGCCGCAGGATATCCGTGATGGCTGCCTGCGGCGCCCCGATCATCACCGAAAGCCGGAGCGGTTCGTGGACAAGCCGGTCGCCATCATGGATCGCCTGCCAAGGCAAACCGGTCCGAAGCCGCCCGCCATTGCCCTCGACCACGCCGATCCCGCCCACGACATTGTGGATCAGCTTGTTGCCGCCCCCGAAGACCGCCGGCGCAACTGCGGAGCCGTAATATTGGAGGCTGATCCAGCTTGCGACCACGACCGGAGCCGTGAGGATCAATTCGAGCGTCTTGAAGTCCTGATCGGATGTCCAGTCATAGCTGTGCAGGAACGTTCTGCCGCCCAGATCCGTCCGTGACGTCACCTCGCGCGGCGCGGCGATAAAGGCGGAGCAACCCGCAAGCCCCCATTCGGGCCGCACCTCGGCCCAGTTGGACGCCCGCCTTGCCACGGTTTCAGGGGTGGCGCGCGGCAGCCGCATGGCGCGTTCGGCACGCGCCTGCTTTCCGGCCTGGTTCAGCCACGCCCGCAACTGACCAAGCTCGCGGTCCGGCACGTCGTCGGCGTAGACGGCTACCTCGTCCGTGGTCGTGTCGTGAAGGCCGGCGACAAAGACCGTATCCGTCGGAACGTCGATACCGTGCCGAGGCAAACCCGCGCGCGTTTCCGGATCGTTGAGCAGGCTCGCGAGCAACCGGGCCGAGACTTCGCCCGAGTAACCGCCACAGGCGCCGCAATGATAGGCGCTTTCATGCGGATTGTTGGTCACCCGCGCTCCGTGCCCGGCGAGCAGCACGACGGGCGCGTGGCCGCTTGCAAGGCCCATAGCCTTCAGCACGGTCGCGGCTGTCTCCGCCTTCGCCTGCGCGCTCAGGGCGGGATCCAGCCGGGGTGCGCAAGATGTCCGGGCTCTCCCTTCCGGCAGACCGATGGCGTTCCTGACAAGTTTCCAGCCATAGAGCGCCCCCGCGGCCTCTACGAACGCAAACGAGGATACGGCCGCCTGCCGAAACCGTCCCCACGCCCTGACCGTACGAGCAGCGATCCGCGTCGCCGGTTCGGTGTCTTCTCCCGCATGGCTCGTGGCTTTCAGGGCCGGGTTGAGCAACACGGGAAGATGGTTCTCGACGACGTCCGATCCATGCGCGGTATGTGCGACGGGCAGCCCGAAGAACCCGGCGAACCCCACGGTCTCGATCGTCGGATCCTGGCTCTCCAGCGCCCGGCGGAAGACCTCCGAACGGACGTCGATGCAGAATGCGGCCTGCACCGACGGGCGGGATTTGACCGCGGCGTCTCGACCGAGCTTGCCGGCGAGTTCGCGTTGATGGGCCCGTTCGGCGGCGTCCTGCAGGATCGCGTCCACGACCTGTCCGGGCGTCGGCTCGAGCGGCGCTCCGTGCGCGGCGACCACCTCCGCCCAGCTTTGCGCGCATTGCGGAACATGAGCCAGAAGCGCCTGTTCCCAGATCAGCCGGATGGCCAGCAGATCGCCGATCGTGTCGTCCTCGGCGCCTGCGAGTTCCGCCCGCCACATCAGCCAGCGCGCATGCTGGGCCCAGCCGCCGAGATCGGTCAGAAGCCGGTGAAACGCCGTTTCGGCAGCAGCCTCGCCGATCCCCAGGCTGTCAACGGCACGCAGGATCGCGCGCTCCGGGGTGTCGGGCGCGGACGCGGCAAAGGCGCAGAAGCCGGACAGGCCCGCGATCTCGGGCGTCAGGTCGCGGCTCGCCCAGGACTGCCAGGCGACATAGGCACTTGCGCTCGGTGCGGGCGACCAGAGCGCCTGCCCGCGATCGAAGTGCCCCGCTGCCCAGAGCCCGAAGCTCTTCTCGATGATCGCAGGCCAGTCGTCGCCGGTGATCTCGGCAGCGAGATCAGCGACAGTAGGAAGCGCGGCCGGCGCGGGCTCGTCCTGCGATGCCATGGCCTTCAGAATGGTGACATCCTGCGGCTTCGCATTCGAAGAACTGGCGACCAGGGCTTCGAAAAGATCTTCATCCGTGATCCGGCCCGATGCGATGTCTGCCGCATAATCCGCGCGCGGGCGGGTCAGCGATACGCCCGCAACCCGCGCCAGCCTTGCAGAGGCCGTTGCAAGGTCTGCTCCGGTCTGTCCGAGGAACGGATTGACAGCGACGGTCGCATCCAGCGGAAATGCCGGCGGTATCGCGCGGGCCGCGGCCTCGGCCGCATTAAGCACGCTCGAAATCCGCACAGGGGCGATTTGGCTTTGGTTCATGAACATCCTTGTTCCCCTTCGTTCAATTGGATTTCGCGACCCGGTATCCGCCGATAAGGCGGTCCAGCACTGCGTTCAGGTAGAAGCCGTTGGCGACGTGCACGCGCATGCCGCTCGCTGCCGGGTGGTGCGCCCATCTCGGAAAAAGGGTTTGCCCGACCGCGACAATACCGAAGGACAGGATCGCCAGCACGATAAGAGCCCATTCCAGCGGTCCGACGATTGGCGCGGCCGGCAGCGAATGGCCCCAGATACCCGCTGCGACACGCTGGAACGCGAAATAGGCGACCGCCGCGACCGCCGCGGCGGATAAAGTCCGCCGGGTGAGAGCAGCCGGCGCGGCGTCGGCAAGCCCCTGGGCCACGAGATAGGCGACGCCGAAGATCAGCATCGTCCCGAGCGCCAGCGCCTGAAGCGATTTGGGGCCGGCAAGAAGGGAGAAGACGAGAGCGATTGTCCCGTATAGCGCCAGCGCCAGTGCGAATGACTTGATCACCGCAGCGGCGGACGGGACCGCGATCGGCCCGGGACGGCGCAGATTGGCGACTGCCGCGACCGCGCCGCCGGAGGAGAGGAACGCATAGGCCTTGTACATCGAGTGGGCAACGATGTGCAGAAGCGCCAGCGCCCAGAGACCCAGGCCGCATTGCAGAAGCATGAAGCCCATTTGCGATATGGTGGACCAGGCGAGCGCCGTCTTGACCGCACTCTGGGTCAGCATGACCACTGCGCCGAACAGCGCCGTCAACCCGCCGATCATGACCAGACCCGCCATAGCGCCTGGGCTGGCCTGAACCAGATCCGCCGTCCTGATGAGCAGGAAACCGCCCGCATTGATGATCCCGGCGTGGAGAAGGGCGGAAACCGGCGTCGGCGCCTCCATCACTTCGGTGAGCCAGCCATGCAGCGGGAAGGCCGCCGTCTTTAGCGCGGCTGCGAGCACGAGAAGCGCGACACCGATATGTGCGGTTACGGTCAGACCGGAGGCGGACGCGTCAGCGAGGGAAGCGATTTCGCCGGTGCCGAAGGCTGCGAAGAACAATCCGGTTGCGAGCAGCAGCGACACGTCACCGGCATGCCAGACGAGCGCGAACTTCGCGGCGGCGCGCCGGGCTGCGGCCCGCTCGGGATAAAACAGCAACAACCTGCGAAGTCCGATCCCGACAGCGAGGAATGCGAGGACAAGAACCGCCAGGCTGCCCGCCTGCACGAGAAGGAGAACGGCGGCCAATGTCGCGAGCATGAGACCATGGAAGATCCCCTCGCGTTCTTCGCCGTCGACATAAGTCCGCGCGTAACGCATGACGATCCAGCCGATGAAGGCGACAAGCAGCGTCATGGTCGCGCTGATGGCATCCAGACGGATGACGATCGCGAGCGGGCCGGAGAGAAACGAGACCTGCCCGCTCCCGTGAATTAACAACTGGAAGACGCCAGCCATCGCGCATGCAAGGGCTGCCAGCGCCGCTGATTCAGATAGTAGCGGCAGCACGCCCGGACGGCGCCCCGGAAATACGAGCAAGGCGACAGACACGGCTGTCAGCAGCATGATCGGGGCAAACAGTGTCAGCGGCATGAACGACGACATGGCGGTCCTCTGGTGGTTTTGACTTCGCCATGCGGATAACCCCTCGCATTACATAAAAATATTACATATTATATCCGAAATCGTTCTATTTTTTGGAAGTATGGCTGTTCTGAACCTTCACCACCTGCGCCTGTTCCGCGCCGTCGCGCGCGACGGTACGCTGACGGGTGCCGCGCAGGCGCTGAACCTCTCGCAGTCAGCGCTTTCGACACAGATCAAGTCGCTGGAAGCGATGCTGGGCCACGCGCTGTTCGAACGGCGAGGACGCGGCTTGGTGCTGACCGAGGCGGGACGCATCGCACTGGATCATGCGGAATCGATTTTTCGCACGGCCGAGGATTTGACCGCCACATTGCGCAACACCGGGACAGCGCGGCGGCCGCTTCGGGTGGGAGCACTGGCCACGCTTTCGCGCAATTTCCAGATGGAGTTTCTGAAACCCCTGATTGGCCGCGCGGACGTGGAACTGGTTCTCCGCTCGGGCACACAGTCGGACCTCCTTCGGGGACTGGAGGCGCTCGCGATCGACATCGTGCTGACGAACCTTGCCCCCGCGCGGGATACATCCAGCCCCTATCTGGTGCACGACCTCTCCGAACAGCCTGTCAGCCTGATCGGGACTCCGTCGCCGCCCGGTCTCGCCTCCAGGTCACTCGTTGACCTCCTCGGCAATGAACCGCTTGTCCTGCCTACGCCGGAATCGGCCTTGCGGGCATCCTTCGACGCGCTCATCGAGCGGCTCAGCGTGGTTCCCAAGATTGCCGCCGAGGTCGACGACATGGCGATGTTGCGCCTCCTGACGCGGGCAAACGCAGGCCTCGCCGTCATACCGCCGATCGTCGTCCGCGACGAGCTGAACGCCGGCATTCTGGTGGAACACGCGCAATTCGAGGGGATCAGCGAGCGCTTTTGCGCCATTACCCTGCAGCGGCGTTTCCCCAATCCCCTCGTCGCGGAACTGCTCGACACTTTCGAATTCGATCACGGGTGACGGCGTGCCCGGGAGACCGAAACACCGCCTTCAGTTGCCGGTTTCACGGCTTTGATGAAGAGGCGGTCGCGTGTCGAGACGCGGGCGCAATCCGGAAACGTCCCCAGGAAGTTCCCCCCGATGGTCGGGGCTGCGGGTTTACACAGGCGACACCCGCGCGTTAAGCCCTCCGTCGTTGACAGAACGCCTTCCATCGCAATCGGGACAGCTAATTCACGAATTAGCCGGGAGCCTGAAGGGGGGTTGTGTAATAAAGGCGCTGATGAACGCGCCTCGGCAATGACGGGGAGACGCCAATGTACAAAAGAATAATGGTGCCCGTGGATCTCGTGCACGCCGATAAGCTGGCGCCGGCACTGGATACCGCGGCAAATCTGGCAAAACTCTACAAAATACCGGTCACCTATGTCGGCGTCACGGCTTCGACGCCGGGGCCGCTTGGCCACAATCCGGGTGAATACGAGGAAAAGCTCAAGCATTTTTCCGAGGATCAGGGCACGAGCCACGGTATTGAAACCGACTGCATAACCGTGGTGAGTCACGATCCGGCGGTCGATCTGGACGACAAGCTGATCGATACGGCGCATAAGACCGGGAGCAATCTCATCGTTATGGCGACCCATATTCCCAATGTCGCCGACCATTTCTGGCCTTCGAATGGCGGCCGGCTGGCGACCCACACCGACGCATCCGTTTTTCTCGTTCGCCCGAGCTGATCCGGCGAACCTAAACCACACGATTAATAATTTAGCGGGAGGTTATCCCATGAGCGACACCAATACCGGCGTACCGGCGCCCGAGGGCGAAGCCGGCCTGATCGACACCGATTACGAGATCGGTCAGGACAATATCGAAACACAGATCGGTCCTTTCGGCCTGGACATCCACAATCCGGTCTTCGCCGTTTCGGCGGGCGTCATCGTGCTGTTCGTCGTTGCGGCTCTGATCTTTCCCCAGCAAGCCAGCGATTTCTTCGGCTGGCTGCGCCCGGCGCTGACCAGTTCGTTCGACTGGCTGTTCCTTCTGGCCGGCAATGTCTTCGTCATCTTCACGGTGGCGTTGATCTTCACGCCCTATGGCTCGATCCGGCTGGGCGGAAAGGACGCGACGCCCGATTATACCTATATGGGCTGGTTCGCGATGCTATTCGCCGCCGGCATGGGTATCGGGCTCATGTTCTTCGGCGTGCTCGAGCCGGTCTACCACATGGCGATCAGCCAGCCGCTCGGCACACCTTCCCCGTTTGACGCCAACGGCGTAATCATCCCGGAAAATGTCGAAGCAGCCCGGCAGATGGGCCTGGCGGCGACGATCTATCACTGGGGCCTGCACCCCTGGGCGATCTATGCGGTGCTGGCTCTGGCGCTCGCGCTGTTCAGCTACAACAAGGGCCTTCCGCTCTCCGTGCGCTCGGCTTTCTACCCGATCCTCGGCGAGCGCGTCTGGGGCTGGTGGGGCCATGTCATCGACATCCTCGCCGTCTTCGCGACGCTATTCGGCCTGACAACCTCGCTCGGCATCGGCGCGCAGCAGGCAAATGCGGGTCTCGAGCATGTGTTCGGCATTCCGAACAATCTCACAGTGCAGGTCATCCTGATCATCGGCATCACCTCCATCGCGCTGGTGTCCGTGGTCCGCGGCCTCGATGGCGGCGTGAAGGTGCTCAGCGAGATCAACATGGCGATTGCGGCGCTGCTGCTGCTCTTCGTCTTCTTCGTTGGCCCGACCGCGACGATCATCAGCGATTTCGGCAAGGGGCTTGTCGGCTACATCGTCGACCTGCCGGCGCTGTCTAACCCGTTCGGCCGAGAGGACACCGACTACATGCATGGCTGGACGTCCTTCTATTGGGCGTGGTGGATTTCATGGTCGCCCTTCGTCGGCATGTTCATCGCCCGCGTGTCGCGGGGCCGCACAGTGCGCGAGTTCATCATTTGCGTTCTGCTGATCCCCTCGCTCGTCTGCGTCATGTGGATGGCGGTGTTCGGCGGTGCGGCGATCGACCAGGTACTGTCGGACCCGACGGCCAGCGCGGTGAAGGCAAACGTCATCGACAGCTATTCGCCCGAACTGTCGCTCTTCGCGATGCTGGAAGGTCTGCCGCTGTCGTCGATAACCTCGTTCATCGGCGTCGTCCTGGTGATCGTCTTCTTCGTCACCTCGTCCGACTCCGGTTCGCTGGTCATCGACACGATTACCGCCGGCGGCAAGGTCGACGCTCCGGTGCCGCAGCGCGTCTTCTGGGCCTCCTTCGAGGGCATCGTCGCCATCGTGCTGCTGCTCGGCGGCGGACTGACGGCGCTGCAGGCCATGGTCATATCGACAGGGCTGCCCTTCACGCTTGTCCTGCTCGCCATGTGCTGGGCGATCTGGAAAGGGCTCCGAAGCGAGCCGCGATAGAATGAAAAAAGGCCGCGGAAACCCCGCGGCCTTTTTTAACGGTTAAGGCCTGATGCTGGCAGGTCTAGAGCCTTTCAGGGTCAGATAGAAGCATTCTGTTTCACGCCCGGTGCGGCGATCCGCGCGGAGGCGCGCGCAGCGCGTAGCGGGGCTACGGGCAAG